>Ga0209634_1000035_pt1 | contig 153983 bp, 201 predicted proteins | sample LinPmetageLP40_FD_184043 | JGI IMG/M metagenome (GOLD analysis project Ga0209634, IMG submission 184043) | Marine viral communities from the Pacific Ocean - LP-40 (SPAdes) (version 2) | ecosystem: Environmental > Aquatic > Marine > Oceanic | place: Pacific Ocean | collected 2010-08-26
GATTATCTAATATGAAATATTCAAAAAAAAGTGTAACCCCAAAACATACCACGGATTGGTATGTTAAGTGGTTGGCATGTGTATTCGTTCTTGCAGCGATGTCTCTAAGAGGTATCGATGGCATGGCACATTATGACTTAGGTCTTTCCATGGTTGGAATTGCACTTTGGTTATGGGTATCATTCTTATGGAACGATAGGGCATTGATATTACTTAATGCAGTAGGTCTACTATTTTTAATTAAGAATGCCTTGACAATGGCCCTGGCTTTTTGATATACTATGTATATAATGAAAAATAACAAGGAACAAATTATGAGAAACCAATATGTAATCACCACCCAAAATGTCGAAGAGTACGGCACTAACTTTCACAAGTTCAAGGGGGGTTCTGATTATGTCATCGGTTTCGATGTGGAGACCCTCGTGTACGAGGAGAACGCATATGGTGAGGGTGAACACTCTTACTACCATTCACCTAGTTTGACTGAGGCTAGTGCAGCTGCATTGGTCATGAAACATGTCAACAGGTACAATGGCCTGAGTGGGTCATTCGACTACATCACTTCAATCGAAGTGGTTGATAGTCCTTTCGATACACCCGACCATGCTACATGGCAGGGTGATGTAACAGAATTAATAAGTGAGGTAAATTCAATATGATAATTAAAGAATATGAAGTAGATGATGTAGGTGTTGGTGGCACCTCTCTCAAAGGATACTTAACAACCACCTATGACACCCTTGTAGGTCTTTTAGGAAAACCGACTTACATGGATGCAGACCCATATGCAAAAGTTAATTGTGAATGGTGTCTAACTGTGAAGTACTTCGAAGACGAAGGTATGGAAGAGTATGACTATGACTATGAGACAGTCACAATTTATAACTGGAAGGACGGACATGTCCCTCTTAACGAGTGTTCATGGCACGTAGGTGGAAAATCCTACAATGCTACGGAACTCGCGCAAATGATTGTAGATGGTGGTATCAAAGCCGAATACAATGCAAATTCATAGGAGATTAAAATGAGTTTAGATTACGAAAATGCAAAACTAATTGCACACTGCACAGGCGGTAAATTATCAGCTGACGAGGTTATGAACCTTGCTGAGTATGGTACAACTAATGCAAACGACATGAACCCTAATCAAGGTGAATTGGATTTCGATGAGAACATATGTGTCTGTGGAGAAGAGGGTTGTGAAGATGAATATGCCCATACAACGAGTGGTTACTAATATGGATATTGGTTTAACATTAGTTGTGGGGTTTATGTGTGTAATGTGCTTAGCAGTTGCTAAGATTCTTATGGAAGATGATGATGATTATAGAAACTAAAGAATATGCCAATGGTGTACAGGTTGTACACGAATTTCCTAACGGTTATGGTGCAAGTGTAATCAGACACGACTTCTCATATGGCGGTAAAGACGGTTTATGGGAAATGGCAGTTCTCAAAGAAGGAGATTTGTGTTATAATACACATATAACAAATGATGTTATAGGTTATTTATCAGATGCAGACGTAAAAAGCACTCTGAAGGAGATAGAACAATTATGAGTAATTATCATTTAAACCAAAATCAGTTAAGTAGGGCCGATTTGCCTTTTGAACCAGCTGAGTGGTTTCCCGAATTAGATGAATTGCAAGAAAGTGGCGAAATCAACATGTTTGGAGCTCCCGAATGGTTGAGAATAAACTATGGGTTCAACAAAGAGCAATCTTTTGCCATTGTGAATGCATGGATGGAGTACAAATCATGAAAATACCAAATTCTGAATCTAAATGGTTCATCCCTATGCATATGGCCTTGATGACTATGACCCTTATTGGCGTTATTTTCGTTCAGAAGGCTTTTGCATCCGACCCAAACGGTGATATCTATTGCATGGCAAAAAATATTTACTTCGAGGCGGGAAATCAGCCTCTTGCAGGAAAAATAGCGGTGGCACAGGTTGTTCAAAATCGTGTTTCGAGTCTTGACTACCCCGATGACATTTGTGGAGTGGTTTATCAGGCCCAATGGAAGACAAATTGGAACGGTACGTATGTACCAGTTAGAAACAAGTGTCAATTTTCGTGGTTTTGTGATGGAAAGTCAGATGTACCCGAAGATAGTGCAACTTGGGAGTTATCTCTTGACACTGCAAGACAAGTTATATGGGAAAAGTACGGTGACATCACAGAAGGTGCCACACATTACCATAATGACCAAGTTAACCCTTATTGGGCAGACTCATTAAACGAAACAGTAATTATTAATAATCATAAATTTTATAAATGACAGAAAATTCTAAAAGATGGCAAGACTCATCCACTGGTTGGGTTGACACTATGACAGAATCAAAAGAAAACAAAGAGGAATACACAAAGTATTTGTCAACAACAAAAAATCCAGTCCCTTATAGAGATTGGTTAAGAGAGATTAAAGAATGAACATATTTTACTTGCATGAAGAACCCGAAATCGCTGCAGAACTACATTGTGACAAACATGTATGTAAAATGATTATAGAATATGCTCAGCTCTTATCAACTGCACATAGAATGTTAGATGGTAAACATTATATCGACGATTCTAGTGGACGTAGAATTCAAAGATGGAGACTTGAAGGTGAAATGGACAACTTATACAAGGCTTCACATGTCAATCACCCATCTAATATATGGGTTCGTGAGAACGCAGTTCACTATCAATTCGTATATGACCTATTTGCAGCTTTATGTAAGGAATACACCTATCGTTATGCCAGGGCCCATTTAACAGAGACAAAACTACTAGATTTACTAAACCAGTTACCAAACAATATTGACCTTTGTGCATGGAGAGAACCACCTCAGTGTATGCCAGATGATGTCAAAATGGTTTCGAGTATAGATGGTTACCATAAATACTATAACAAATATAAAAAAGATTTTGCAGTATGGACTGCAAGACCGACACCCGAGTTTATGAATGCCTCTATATGATTTTTTAAATAATGAAACTGGTGAAGTAGAAGAGCATAATATGTCTTATACAAAACTTGACCAATTCAAAGCAGATAACCCACACCTCAAACAACAGATTCTTGCAGCTCCTATGACCGTAGGTGGTCATGGTGACAGAGTTAAAGTTGATGGTGGATTCAGTGACGTGCTTCAGAAGATTGCTTCTACTAATATCGATTCACCTATGGGTGAAAGATATCACAGGAAGGATACTAAAGAAGTGAAGACGCGAGAGATTGTCAAGAAGCATCTTGACCTACAAGGTAAATAAGAGTATAATAAACTATGAGTGAATTATTAGAACTATGGGAATTAGAACACCTAGACTTAAAGACCGTTCAAAAAGACGGTAAAAGATTTTATACGGATGGTACTGAATCATTTCATTACCCAAGTGTAACAACGGTTGTTGGTTTACTCAATAGAGAACATATCAAATTGTGGAGAGAACGAGTTGGTGAAGAAGAAGCAAATCGAATCTCAACTGGTGCAGCCAAACGTGGTACATCATTCCACCAAGTCGTAGAGGATTACTTGAGACAAGAAAAAGAAGTAGTCTTTCAAGACCTTATAGAAGAAAACAGATTCAGAGGAGTTCAGCCAGTACTAGATGAAATAGTACCAATCTGTTTAGAGGCACCTATGTTAAGTAACAAGTTGCAAATGGCTGGACGTGTAGATTGCATTGGAGTATTCGAAGATGCTTTATCTATAATAGATTTTAAGACCTCTTCTTCCTTTAAAGAAGAGTATATGGCAAAACCTTGGTTCCTACAAATGACTGCATATGCAATCATGGTAGAAGAACTAACAGGAACACCCATAGAAGAAATTACTGCAATAGTAAGTCTTGAAAATGGTAACTTTCAAATATTTTCTGCAGACCCTTGTGATTATGTAGATGAGTTATTTAAGTTAAGAGAACAATATTCGAACTTACATGGAGTATAAACGTGATTAGTAAAAAAGAATTTACAGAACAAGTTGAAAGATTATTGATAGGTGGTAAAACGGATGTTATGGGAGCAATCATAAAAGTTTGTGATGATAACAAAGTAGAACCCGAATCAGCAAAGAGGTTAATATCCCAACCTCTCAAAGAAAAGCTAGAAGCGGAAGCAACTGGTTTGAAAATGATAAACAGGGGTTCATCAGCACAAGGAACCATCACAGGTTTCTTTAACAAGTAGGTAATTATGAAAAAAGGTGATATCGTCACGGTAGTGGCAATTAGTGGAGAGTATGTTGGAACATTTGACAATCAGTTAGATACAACCATTACATTAACTCAACCAAAAATGATAGTATCCAATCCCGAAGGTGGAATGGGTTTTGCTAGAGGTGTGGCTGTAACTGGAGACGAAAATCCAACAGTCATCACATTTAATAATTATGTTTTTGCAACCGAATCTAATGAAGGCGTTCAAAATGCATATCTTATTGCAACAGGACAAAAAGAAGCTCCAAGAGTTGAAGTCCCAGCAGAGAAGAAGATTATTACTTAATGACTTCTAGAGAAGGCTATGATGCATACACGTTATACCTTGGGATAAAGTTACATTTTCATTCCAAGGATTATGACTTCGTTAAGTATAACGGAAAAGTGAAGTCAGACATCAAGTCATTTCTTAAACGTAAAGATAAATACCATTTTGGTAAACTGTACCGAACATACAAACAAGAATTACAAGATTTCTATATTGCAAATCTATCATACAAAGATTTCTGGGCGGGTGACCTTCTAGATAAGGAATGTGATAAGAGATACAGAGAATGGAAGAAGAGAAATCAGAAGCTTGGTTACATGTTCGAAACAGAGGTTAGTGATTTGATACGAAAGTTCAAAATACAAACACAACTTAAAGTAGTCGACGGTCAACACCCTAGATTGCTTAAAGCTTACATGAGTAAGGATGTAAGTTTAGAAACCATTTGCATCATGGATGAGATAATTGGTTTCACGAAGGATTGGGAAACACTCATATCAGAACGAGTAGTATATCCCGACTTACACATTAAGATAAACAAGTATAAGGCATTTATAACATATGACCATCAAAAATACAAGAACAAATTGTTAGAATTATGTCAGAAGTAACTATATTAGGAAACGGGCCCTCGAGAGAGGGGTTTGATATCTTAGGTTGCAACCACGAAGTGTGGGGTTGTAATGCAATCTATAGAGACACTAGTGCATGTGATATAGTGTTTGCAGTAGACATTGTCATGCAAGCAGAGATAGTCGAATCAGATTACTACAGAGGTAATCTAGTTGCATTTGCAGACATTGACCCATTACCGATTGAAATGTTGGAATTGATGAAGCCGGGCTTTGAATATTCACACGAAGTAATCGTTACAACTAAACCCGACGATACACACTTCATCATACAAGGTGATGGAGAAACTACAGATTTTTTGGGTCTAATACGACCCGAATTAATTGTCACTTATAATGACCCACTGTTGAGAAACCTGTTTACAGGGATGTCTGCATTAGGTTATGCGATGTTACACAATTACACAACTATTAATATGGTTGGTTTTGATGCATTGGAAGGTGACAGTGCTGGAAATATTTATGCTGGTAGTGAGAACTATACACATAAATACAATGCAGACTCTAAAGTGCTTAACGCACAAAGGAGTCAGTTCATTGCACTCTTAAAGGAGTTCAATGATTGTTCAGTATATTTCAAAAACCCTCTAGACAAAGAAGGTGCAATACGATATAATGAACTACCTTATTATGAAATAAGTGAAGAATGGATTTTAGGTCAAGGCCTGAAGTCCGAAATATAAAATTGTAATAAAATGCGATATAATTGTAATAAAATAGGAGAATACAATGTCAAGTAGTTTAGATAAACTAAGAGCTGCAATGGAATCAGCTTCCCCAACAGGCGGAGAAAAAAAATCCTTTAATGACGATACTATGTGGAAACCCGAACTCGATAAGAGTGGTAACGGTTACGCTGTAGTTCGTTTCTTACCAACCCCCGAGGGTGAAGAGATGCCATGGGTATCATACTTCGACCACGGTTTCCAAGGGCCAGGTGGATGGTATATTGAGAAGTCTTTAACGACTCTTAATAAACAAGACCCTGTCTCTGAATACAATACCCAGTTATGGAATACAGGTGTTGAGGCAAACAAAGACCAAGCACGTAAACAGAAAAGACGTTTACATTATGTGTCTAACATCCTTGTTATATCAGACCCTAAAAATCCTGCTAACGAAGGTCAAGTATTCAAATATAGATATGGTAAAAAAATCTTTGAAGCACTCAAGGAAGCAATCTCACCAGCATTTGAAGATGAGAAAGCAATCAATCCTTTTGACCTCAGAGACGAAGGTGCTAATTTCAAAATCAAAATCCGTAAGGTTGATGGTTACTGGAATTATGACAAATCTGAATTTGATTCAGTTGCACCTTTATTTGATGATGAGCAAAAGCTTGTAGATGTGGTAAACAACCTACATAGCTTAAGTGGAATTATTGCACCTAGTGAGTTTAAATCTTACGAAGAGTTAAAAGAGAAACTCGATAGAGTTCTCGGATTAACAGGTGCGGTAACTAACTCTACAGCTGAGTCAGTTGCAGATGATATGGAAGAACTTCCATGGTCAGATGTTAACACGTCTCCAGTTGCAGAAGAACCTGTAGTTGCATCAGCAGAGTCAGCACCCCAAGTGGAAGAAGACGATGCGATGGACTACTTTAAGAAACTTGCTGCTGATAGTTAGTAGTTAGATTTCTTACAATGGGGCAGTCGTGTTTATTCAAAATGTGTCCTTGAAAATAAGACGACTGCATCACTGAGACCGTGGAAAATGATTGGGGGTACTCAGTAAGGGAAAGGTCAATAGCATATAGCGGATTGGTCGGTGAAGAACGGGTTGCTGTAAGGCGTGGGGTGACTTCACATCTATTAGAGAAAAATTATGCCTAGTGTAACACCAAAAATAAATCCAAAGAATCGGAACGTAGAAGGGTTCGACCAACTACTTCGCAGATTTAAAAAGGATTGTGAGAAAGCAGGTATAGTTCAAGAATGTCGTGATAGAAAGTATCACATCAAACCTAATACAATTAAGAACCAAAGAAATCAAGACTTAAAGAGACGTAAGAAGTTAGATGCAAAAAGAGCATCAATGGGTAGACGTGGATTCAGAGGGCCGTTAGGTTGATAAGATGGCAAATCAATGGCACGGTGGCAAAGGTTCTAAACGTAGAAACTCTAACGAGAAGTTATACTCAGACAACTGGGATAATATCTTTGGTAAAAAAACTGAAGTAAAAGTTAGAAAGGTTACACCTTCACATGGACTTACTCAAGTCCAAAAAGATAAAACAAAATATAACAGAAAGGCAATGACTAAAGCAGAAATGCTTAAGGGCCCTCTAATCTAACAGTAGTTGGGAAGTTCTTCCGATTGTAGGGTCAGTTGGTCTAGGGTTGGGTGAAGATGAGATTGCATTATGAGTCACATTGTTAGTAGAATTGCTTATACCAACTCCAGTGGTATTACTTCCTTGACCACCACCGTTCATTGCAGCTTTGGTTGCTTCTCTTTGTTGCTTTAACTCATCACCAGTCATAGGAGTACCTTCAAGACCTAGATTCCTTGAATCAAGTTCTGCCTTAACTAGTGCCATGTCTTCTTCAGTTAAATCATTGTGTGAAACAATGGCCATTAAGTCTTTAGTTGGAGCGCCAGATATCATAGATGCATCTACAGTAGATTTACCTACTCTATTTTTATCGTAGAGACCACTCTCTTCTGCAGAACCAGTATCAGCCATTATACCTTTTGCCCAATCGGGTAATAGTGAATTAACAAATCCTGCTATACCATCGAAGATTGCTCTAAATGGTGCTAAGAATAAATCAAAGACTCCACCTATTATCTTCATTAGACCATCAAAAATACCACCAAAATCACCACTGAATGCAGCGCTAAACATATCGATGAATCCACCGAAGATGTTTGTTATGGCTCCCCATATATTGCTGAAGACATCCATAATAACATTGACTATACCACTAATGGTATCAAATACAAAACCAAATACTGTAGATAAAGTCTCACCTATGATAGGGAACTTATTAAATACTGCAACTACAGCTCCAACGAGTAAAGCAACTCCAACTGCAATTAATAATCCCATTGCAATGAATGGTAAGGCTGCTACAATCATTGAACCCACAAACATAGTGGTTGCAACAACGAATCCTAATACAGCAGGAACAAACTTTAATGCAGATTTAACAAATGACCATGAAGATGCTAAGAAAGACATCACCCCAGCTTTCATATTTTCTCCACTACTGAAGAACTGGCCAACTGATTTTCCAAATCCAATAACCGTATTGCCTACCTTATTAACACTCTCACCATAGAAATTTAATGCATCTCCAAATCCACCAGTAATTTTACCAAACATAGAACCTTCACCAAACACTAAGCCTCTAAAGTTTTCAGCATGACCTTTCATCTGTGAGAAATTTTCTTCCATCATCTCACCAGCTTCTGCTTGTTTGTCTGTATCACCAAACGAAAATGAACTTCTAAGAGAATTTTTAATTCCATTTAACATATCAGATATTGCACCAGCTGCTTCTATTGGAACAGAATCACTTTTGTATGTAGATAGGAACTCAGCTGATTTATCTTGGGGTGATTTCTCCATGCCCGGCAATGTTTCTTGGAGAGGTCTTCGTTCTACACTTTCAGTAGGTGTTACATTTGCAACAATGTTTGCTCCTTTAGCAAATGTCTTGGTTGCAACATCAAATTGCTTTTTGATGTTTTGTGGACTTACTGTATCAAGGACACCACCGATTCCATCTTTGATGCCTTTAAAGAAACTGCCTGCTTTCTTACCTAATGGGGTTGCAAAATCAACAACCGATGATTCAATAATATCTTCTGATGATGTAGCTGCATATGCAGAACTAACATCTTTAACAGGGCCAACAAAATCTTCACCCATGCCAGCGATACCACTAGGTACTGTACCTGGCGCTCCCCCTGTTCTAGTAATTTTTATTTTTCTATCAAAGACTTTTAAGTGGTCTGTTAATAGTACAACAGTCTCACCTAGACTTCCTAAGAAACTTATTAAACCAACACCTAAACTAACAATCCCTTTAAAGAAATTAGTTAGTTTACTAGACTTACCACTTAAGTCTATCAAACCAAATGTCAAACCTTCAATACCTTTAACCATATCATCAATGCCAGAAGACATTCCGTCTATACCAGTATTCATACTACCTTGAGATTTAAGGTTTTCGATGTGGTCTTTCTCTAAGTCGTTACCTTCACTTAATGATTTTTTAAACTTATCAAAATCGTCAACCAATTCTTTAGTTGCATCATTTCTTCTATTGTCTAGTTTGTATAATTCTATGTCTCGTTGAGTTTGATTATTTGCGTGTTTTTGCATAATCTTCTCACGAGACTTATCGAATTTTTCTTGTTGTGCTTCGACCTTTCCTTGATGTGTTTCTTGCCTACGAGCGAGTCTTTCTTGAGACTCTTTCATTCTTTCGTTTGCTTTAATTATTTCAGCAGACTGCTTGAAAGCAAGACCAGTTGTTACCCTGTTCAAGCTTCCAATTAAACCTTCTGTAAAATTCTTTATATCTGCGTTGGTCTCAGCCATTTATGTTTTCCTAATTAGGGTTTGTATCTGCGTGTTCTTTCGCTGCACTTGAAGTGTATAGACCAAACCAAGCTGCACCAGCACCAACCAATACGGAAATCAATCCCGATTGTTCTAGTGTTGGGTCTGTTAAGTCCATAAACCAAAAAGTCGCATAATATAATAGGTACATGTAAATACCTAGGAATGCACGAGGTATAATTCTCCATGCATCAATTGTCTTAGCTGCAAATATCCATTTCTGCCAAGGGTTCTTTCTATCTTCTTGAGTTAGTTCAAAGATTTCCTGTTTCAAATCACCGATTTCAGAAACCATACTCATAAACTTTTTCAAGTCAATTTCTACTTCGTTACGACTCATGTCGCCTTGAAATTTTTCCATGTCGCTCATTTTTGTATCCTCTAGTTTAAATTAAACGTTATCTTCTCATTTTGGCTTGTTCTGCCTTCTGACGTTCTTTTTCTTCTTCTAGATGTTGCATGAGCAATTTAATATAGATTTCCCTTTCCCAAGGTATCATTGAATCTAATTCGTCTAACGAGTATTTGTGGTGTTGCATTAGTTGAAAGTTGGTGCTATAAAAATTAAACACCGACTCATGAGAAAGGGTTATTAAAAAAAACTTTGTAGTCCTTCTAATACTCTCTCATTCAACTTACCACAAGTGTTACACTTGTATTCAATCTTACCTTGAAGTTTGGGCATACCGTTAAAGAATGCACTCAACTTCTCAATCTGTGGAAAGGTTAAACTTTCTACAAACTCTGATTTATCGTCAGCTGACATATCAGCCTCATCGTAGACATTCTCTGCATCAAAAATTTGTGTGATTGATGCCTTAAGAACTTCTATCGATTGTTGGTCTTCAGAAGCAGTAGTAATTTGTTCCATATCTTTAACCTTTGGATATCTTAATATAATACCAACGTCATCTGATATCATTATCTTAGGGTCACCACCAGTATCTTCTGTTACTGTTAGGTCATCTAAGTTAACTACTGTTTCACCAGTTCCATTACAGTCAGTTGACATGCAAGCCAACTTTAATGGAATCGTTTCACCTACTGATACTGCTCTGATTTTACAGAACAAGTACTCTAGGTCAAACATAGTCAATTCATTTGCATTGACTTTCTCAAACGTCACATTATTAATCAAATCCTTAACTGCACTAAGTGTAGTTTTCGGGTCTTCACTTTCTTGTGCAATGACAAGAATCTTTTGTTCCTTTACTAGGAACGGTCTGAATTTTACTTCAGTACCAGTTGATGGCAATTCACATGTATATGTGGGGGTTGCTTGAATTGGTAAGGCCATAATTATACTCCATAATTAATTAACCACCACCCAGTAACTTTCCTATTCCTAGGTTTTTGTACTTAGTGGCAGCGGTGTCAAGTGATGATAACTTATTAAGGTAACCACCAACTTTATCGTTAAATCTACTTCCGACTTTTAATGCGTCTAAAGTAGAATCTAAAATCTTTCTTCCAGTATTTAGTGCAGAAGCTTCGGGAAGTTTTGGTTGCTTTGCTAGCATACCATCATATATCTCAGTGTAATTTCTATTTGGCTTCCTATCTTCTACCATGTATTCTGTATCGTAATGTCTGTATTGGAATGACATACTAATTTCTAGTATACCACTTGAGTCTGCACCAAAACTTTGAGTATCGAATGATGATGGATATACGTCATAGTAACAATATTTTAAAGACTTAGTTTCGTCCTTTCTCAGTGCATACACTTCAAGTTGTCCGATGTATTCATCAAGATATTTCATGACTGGTATTTGTGCAGAACCTTGAGTTCCACCAGCACCACCTGTGTATGGTGCTTCGTAAATCCATCGATGCCATGCTTCAATTAATGCACGGTCATGAAATGATTGGTCACATATAAAGGTTAAGTCAACAAACCCACCTTGGTCTACAGTTCCGTCGGGGATTTCATATCCCGAATTGTATTGGTCTCTTGTATTAGTTCCTAAAGATGAACCTTCCATATCTACACTTCTACATCTAAGCATGTCTTCTGCAGCGAACTGAAATCCTAATCCAGCAGGTGCTATAATAGCAACATCATAATGGTCTCCTCTTGCACCTACATCAAAATTTGCTTTAAACGTATCTATTGTTATACTCATTAGAATTTCCTTTGACTCTCTGCATACACAGTATTTGCGTTGACGTTAAATTTTGCAAGTGGTAACATCAATATTGCTTCCCATTGTTGGTAAGGTACTTCCACTATTCTTGCACCTATGTGTGTTGTTAAATATCTTTTGATACAAGGTTTTGCAAACCTTAAATCATTATTGTACTGAATGATGTTGTAATCAACTTCCATTCTAGTATCTCCATCACCCTCTATTGTATTGCCTCTTAGCTCTTCTAATAAGGGTCTGAGTAATGCAGTTCTATGTCTAGGTGCAATGTAATGTGTATTAATACCTAAGAACCCATCTTTATATTGTTCTATTGGTATCACTATTGGGTACTTATCCCAGTAAGGCAATTCATCTTGCCATTTAGCATCGTAGTGAAACATGTATACTTTACCCTGCTTAAAACTACTAGATGTAACTGCACTCAGTCCACCCATTAATCTATCGGGTCTTAGTTTAATATCTCTTACGTTAGTTCTAAACCATTCAAGACTATCTTCAGTTCCCGATTCTATATCTTCGGGTAACATTTTTGCTACTGCTGACAATAAGACTCTTGATACCATATAACTATTTATGTATTCTAGGCTACAATACTAAAATTAGTTTCTATAACTTTTCGATTAGATGGATTTATTTCTAGGAATGACCCGAGGTCTTCTTCAGTTATATGACCAGTAACGGTAACTCTACCATTTCCGAATAGATGTTTTATACTTTCATCACAGGTTCCTATGAGTCTAGGTTTCTTACCCTCATATAATTCTCTAAGTCTATAGTAGTACTCATACATTTCGGGACGGTCTTCAGATATATGAAACTCAATCATACCCTCAACATCAAAGAACCTAGTATCTCTACCCTCGGGGATAGGGAATTCATTTATCCAATCATCATAAGTGATTTGTTTATTGTTGGGTAAGTAATTGGAGTCATCCCAAACAACAAATTTTGTTTCATAAGCTTTACATTGTATCAGAGCATTTACACGAACGGAGCCTGGATGTACTCTCCATCTACCGTTTGGTTTAATCCATGCTTGTGGTGTAGAATAAAACCCTACTGTTTTGTATTGGTCTATTAACCAAACTAGTTTCTGTGCTTCGTTTCTCAGTGAATCATCGTCGGTCTTATTCTCTGCAACATTGATATGATGGATATACTCCAACAAATTCTTTCCAAACATCTTAGGGTGATATGGATGCCAATGTTTACATTCAGCTAGAGTCGCTATCTTTGGTATTGATACTCTAGATTTATTTTCGAAGGCCTCTCGTAGGCGGTCTTCAGTTATATGCATTTATTCTATCCTCTACTAGTTTGATATCTTTAGGTGTGTCTACTGATAGACCATCATCTTCTACATGAATCATTAGAACCTTATATCCATGTTCTAAGAATCTCAACATCTCAACCCTTTCAGCTCTCTCTAAAGTCTGCATAGGTAATGCAGAAAATTCTTGTAGACGTTCTTTAGTGAATGCATATAAACCAAGTTGTTGATGTACCCTTGCATCCTCACCTCGTGGGAAAGGTATACCAAGACGTGAGTAATACATTGCACAATGATGTGAATCAAACACAACCTTTACTACATCGTTGTCCATGACCTTGTAAGGTTCCTCGATTGTAACATATGCATTTGCAACACCAAGATTAGGATTAAAATAATCACATAGTCTATCAATTGCTTCGGGGTCAATCAAGGGTTCGTCACCTTGAATATTAACATAGATATCTGCATCTATTTGTTCAGATGCAATTGCACATCTATCGGTACCAGTTTCACAATCATCATCAACTCTTATCACAGGTATATTGAATATCTCACAATGGTATTCAATTCTGTTATCATCCGTAACCACGTAGACCTTGTCTAGTTTCTTCGAAGCCGATGCACGGTCATAGGTTCTTTTAATCATAGATTCACCACAGATTAATGCAAGGGGTTTACCCTCAAATCTAGATGAACCCCAACGAGCAGGTATTAAACCGACTCGATTGAATTTGCTCTGTTCCAACAACATTCTATATCTCCATATCCATATTCTGCATAGATGAAATCTACCCCAGCTCTGTTTGCACAATCCATATCTACTTGCATATCCCCAACATAAACTGCATCACTTGGGTCAGTATTACAATATGCAAGGGTATATAGTAGTTGGTCGGGGGATGGTTTCCCTCTCAATCCTTCAGTGGGACAACATATGATTTCAAAATTGACATTAATCTCAGCAAGAATAGCATCAGCTCGTAATTTCGACTTCGAAGTTACCACGGCTAATTTCTTACCATCACGCTCCAATGATTGAAGGTGTTTTTCTACACCATCGTAAAACTTTATCAAGTTAGAATTCGCTGCAGAGTATCTATTGTATCTTCTCATCAACTCATCTTGGTCAGTAAGTATACCCATCTCAGTTAAGATATCCTTGAACGGTTTACCAATGTGTTTAAAATAACTTGGGAACGTATTAGTGGTATCTTCAAAAGGTTTACCAGTGTCTAACTTGTTGAATGCCAGTTCCATGTTTGCTTTTGAGTCAATCAAGACTCCATCCAAATCAAATACATATAATTTCTTCATTTTTTTACCTTTTTTGGGAGTAAGTGGTCTTCGGTTAGTATACGGAATCCAAATTTTCTATCTTTGCAGAAGCTTTCTGCAGCTTTAAACTTTGCTTCATTGACTACATAGGTTGCAACCTCTTTGTAGTAACGTTGTGTCTTACGTTTTGGTTGTTTTGGGGGCCTAGTTTGTTTCTTAGGTTTGACCTCAATGATTTCTCGAAGTATTTGACCCGATGCATTCTTATACTTTATGTAAAAGTCGGGAAAATATCTATGTGGTCTTTTGTCTAAGGGTGAAATGTATGGTATAATGATTTCTTCACTACCCCATTCTAATACATTGCTGTTTTCATCACAGTAAACCATGAATCTACGCTCCCATAAAGACCTATAATAGATTTTAGTGGGGTCTCCTTTGTATTTTTTGTAGTTCTTTGGTTTGAACTTACCCGAATATGCCATAAATAACAGTAACCATAATTAACAAGAACTATTTATAGGGATTCTAAATGCCGAATATCAACAAAATACTAAACAAAGTAAACCAAGGGAAACAAGCAATTAAATCTCTTAAGGGAATACAAGCAAAAATCAGTGGGACAGGTTACGACATAAAAGACATGGCAACCAAGGGGATTGAAGGAACTGCTTTTGGTGGTGTTGCAGATAAATTAGCACAACAAAAATTAGAAGCTGAAAATACACTCAACAATAGACGTGCAAGTTTACAAAAGTCTCGTGAATCAGTTAAATCAAAAGCTTACGCAAAACATAGCCCCGAACAAAGTTACAGAGAGTTGCAATATCCAATTGGGGATGGGGTAGAAAACTTTCTTGTTTTCGAAACATTACCAAGGCAGAAAAGAGAAGGGGAAAACAACAGGAATATGCTTAGTGGTAAGGAGTCAACCAACATATATTTATATGTTCCAACTGAAATTGGAGATGACGTTAAAGCAGAATACTCAGCAACTGGAGTTGGTAAAGGTATTAGAAGTGCATTAGAAATAAAAGATTCTTTCAATGGTAAAATGGATGGTTCCACAATGCAAGCAATGGGAACTGCATTAGAAAATGCAATACAAACAGGTATAGATTCTATTGCATCAATGATAGTTGGCGATGCAAGTAACTTCCTTGCTGGAAGAGCAGTCAATCCTATGGAAGAACAGATGTTTCAAGGAGTAGGATTTAGAGACTTTAGTTTTGACTATGAGTTTTATCCTAGAAATGCAGATGAAGCAAAAGCAGTTCAAGATATTGTACATCACTTTAAAACAGCAATGTTACCCGATACATATAGTAATGCAGAAGGGGATACTGCAGTAGAAAACTACTTCAACTATCCGAATATTTTCAAGCTAAGTTGGGAGGGCCCGATTGCAAAACAGTTTGATGATTTCTTACCTATGGTTTGTACAAGTGTGTCTACTAGTCATTCAACTAAACTGTTTCAAGATGGATACCCTGTATCTACAACAATGGGTATATCATTTACAGAAATTAAAATACTCACTCAAGAAAATTATCAACAGATATCTAAATCGAGCAAAGCAGATAAGAGTATCGGTAGTGGTAATACATCTCTTGCAATGAGAAGGTCAGAAACAATAGCAGCTACCAATGCTAGTGGAGATGGTGGTTAATAATGGCAAACCAATTTTTCAAGAACTTTCCTACAACCAATTACAAATTACCAAATGGTAAATGGATTACAATTAAAGACTTCTTTAGAAAGTCTACAATAGAACAAAATGCAATTAATAGTATTGTTGATTATGAGTACTATGAATTAGAAGATGGTGAAAGACCCGATATCGTTGCAAGTAAGATTTATGGTAACGGTGACCTACATTGGACTTTATTATTAGTCAATCAAATGGAATCGTATTTTGACTGGCATAAAGACACACAAACATTTGAAACATATTTAAAACAAAAATATCCAGGCCAATGGTTAATTTTCAGTAATACTTCTGATATGATAGACCAAACCTCGAAGTTTCTATTGGGTGAACAAATTACATCTAATGATGGTAACAAAGGACACGTCATTAAAGTGCAACCTACATATAATAGAATCGGAGTAGAAGGTACACTAGATTTTGAGGGCAATGATACTATTACTGGTGACATCTCTAGAAAGTCCGCCACAGTTTTGAATGCAATTAATCAAATAGATGGCATTGCATATTATAAAGATAATAACGGATTAAGAAAAAACTATTTTGAAAATGGATACACTTCAGTATCACTATGGCAAGATGAGTTTGATAGAAATGATGAAAAAAGATTAATAAAAATTATTAGACCAACGTACATAAGAAAAGTAGTACAAGAGTTTGATAGAATAATGAGTTCATAATGGCCGAAGGCAATTTTATCGCAGGTGGATTTTCCATCGAAGCACTTACAATTATAAACCAACATGGTGAGACAGTCGTGGTTGATAGTGTATGCATTGGTATAACTTTATACGAATCAATCTTTACCAAATTCTGTTCGGGTCAAGCATCATTCATCGATGGATTGGGGTTACTTAAAAATTATCGTTTTACTGGACAAGAGTTTATTCGTATATCTATAAAACAAAAAGAAGGATTTGATGAAGAAGCTGACAAAGAGTTTACTATTGATAAGACTTTTAGAATATACAAAGTAGAAAACACTCAAAGACCTAAAGAGTCTACTATGTCTTATGTATTAAAGTTTGTTGACCCTAGACAGTTCTATGTTCAAAAGAAAAGACTTAGTAGAGTTTTCAGAGGTTCTAGAGGTCAAATGTTACAGGATGCGTTATTAGACGAAGCAAACTTCCAACCCGAAGAATTTGATTTATGGGAAAGTACTGAAACAGCAAACCATCAATTCATTTGTCCTAATTGGTCAGTGAATAGATTTATGGATTACATTATCAACACTGCAAACTCAGAAGTAAGTGAAGGATGGAAAAACTCAATGTTCTTCTATCAGACTCTTAATGGTGGATTTAGATTTGGTTCAGTAGAAGGAATGATGCAAAGAGAATTCCCAATGGAGTTTACCTACAAACCAACTCAGAGTGATTTAGACACAGACAAAGTCGATTTGAATGCGCCGGGCGGTCTTAATAGTGTTATACTAAGTTACTATAAACCTCAAGAGTTTGACACACTTGCTGGATTGATTGGTGGTGCATACGGTTCATCCATGAAAATATATGACCCAGTTAGAAAACTAGAAGAAGATATTGTTTATGATTACCAAGAATCAATGTCTAAAGGTCAAAAGCATGTCTCAGGCTTTCCATTGATAATAACAGATGACGAAGAAATTATGTTATCTGCTAACAATCAGATAGATGAGAGAGAAGCACCAAGTATAATTGAACTTGATGTAGACATTGCAATGAATAAACAATTTGACACTAGAGTGGAATATGGTTATACGTCAAATCATTCATTTGATAATGCAGATGATATTTCAACCAATGAAATTTTTAGTGGAAGTAAAACCAAAGATAATGCAAGACTAGAAAGAAGAGCTTTACTAGAAATTTTATCACAACAAAGAATAGTTGTAACGATACCATTAAGAACAGACATCTCAGTAGGGACAGTTATTAAACTAAACATTCCAAGTGCAGAAACAATAGATGGTAATGTTAGTGATACATTGAATGATGATAGATATCTAATAACCGACCTTAGTTGTAACATGGAAATAACTTCTGCAACAGGGCATATGCATTTAGAGTGTGCAAAAGAAAGTTACACAATGAAGATTGTGGATGCGCCAGGTTTAGCAGATAGTGAGAAACCACCCAAGGAGACAACATAATGGATTACTTTTATGGTATAGTTGAAGATAGACAAGACCCTTTAAAGATAGGTCGAGTACGTGTACGTATACATGGAATCCACACTGATAATAAACAATGGATTGCAACACCCGACTTACCTTGGTGTCAAGTAATTCTACCTACAACTGCAGCTGGACTCTCGGGTATAGGAACTCAACATGGACTTATAGAAGGTTGTACAGTATTTGGACATTACAGAGATGGTGATTTAAAACAAGACCCTATCATTCTTGGAACATCAGCAGGTATCCCACAAAAAGGTTATAAGGAAACTGTGACCGATGAACAGGTTACTAGGTCAGTTGAAAGAGGTTTCAATGACCCAAGAAAATTAACCGTTGAAGATTATAAAGACACCCCCGATGGGCCTAATCCAAAACAAGATGTTAGACGAGGATTCGGAATAACAACTGCATTAGATACTGCACCAAAAACACCAAAAGAAATTACAGTCATGTATGATGCAACTGGTTCTAAGATTACAGAGACAGAACTTACTGAAAGTGATTTACCCTTCTATCCATTATACACCGACCAATCCGATTTGTCAACCTTTGCAAGAGGAACACTAAAAACTGGAACTTTATATGACCATAAATTATCAGACAATCTAGAGGGATTCCTAGACAGTGCAGAGGAACCAGTCTATCCATATAATAAAGTTACTCAAACAGAGTCGGGTCATTTAATAGAAATAGATGATACCCCAACTAAAGAAAGAATCAATTTACACCATAGGTCGGGAACGTTTCATGAGATACATCCCGATGGTTCAGAAGTTTCTAGAATAGTTAATGACCACTATCAAGTAGTATGTAAGGATGACAAGATTTACATCGCTGGTAATGCAGACATAACCGTAGAGAAAGGTAACGTAACTATCAATGTGAATACAGGAAATGTAACAACAAACATATTGAAGGGAGACATGACAACGACAGTGTCAGAAGGAAATGTTCTTACAACAGTATCAAAAGGTAATGTCAATCTAGATGTGACCGAAGGTAACGTAGATGCACAGATTGGTGGAACACTAAACGCAGACGTAGTGGGTAACACAACACTCACTTCACCAGCAACAACAATGACTACAAACTTAACAGTCGATGGAACAGTTCATATCACTGGAGAACAAACAAATAAGAAAGGTATTGTTGCAGATGGCGAGATACAAACTAAGAAAGGTAATAAACCTAAGCTTTCATCTCATACACATAAAACAACTGTGAGTGGTGGTTCTAGTTCGGGAACATATAGTTCCGTTAAACCAAGTTAGTAATAAGTAAGCGAGTATAAATAGATACATGGCAAAGACACTAATAAATAACGGAAAAACAGTTGCAACAAAAAATCTCTATTCTGATATGGATATTGCGTTGAAACCACATCCTGTTACTGGCGACATTACAACCAAAACAGATACAGATGCAATTCGTAGAGCAGTAAGAAATATAGTTCTTACCAACAAATATGAAAGACCTTTCAAACCAAACTTTGGTGGGTCTATCAGAAACCTGTTATTCGAATTAGACACCGATAGAAAAGTAAATAGAATGAAGTCTACTATGAAAGAAGTAATAGAGACTTTCGAACCAAGAGTCAAAAATGTAACAGTTTTATTTGGTGAAGTAGAAAGAAACGAGATGGAAGTAACTGTCTTTTATAACATAACCGACGGTGTAAAAAATCAAGATTTAACGTTCACCGTAACGAGGGCAAGATAAGATGGCAACAAATAGTTCACAAATAAACGTCACAGATTTAGACTTTGATTCGATTGCAGAAAATCTAAAAAATTATTTAAAGGGTCAAAACCAATTTAAAGATTATGATTTTGAAGGGTCAAATATGTCGGTCTTGATTGACCTTCTTGCATACTCATCACACATTGGTGCAATCAATACAAACATAGCAGCTTCGGAATTATTCCTAGACTCTGCACAAATGAGAAAGAATGTAGTATCTCGTGCAAAGGATTTAGGATTCATTCCAGCGTCTGAATCAGCTTCTGAAGCAACAATTGATGTTGCATGTTCTAATGTAATTAATGCAAATGGAACATCTCCTACAACAGCAGAAATGCAATTGTTGAGAGGAACAGTATTTCAGACAGTATATGATGGAACTAATTTTAATTATGTAGTGACATCAACAGTAAGACCTAGTCAGAATGGAACTACTTACAATTACACGGACGTAAACCTTGTACAAGGAACTTATGCAACAGACATATACATTTTTGATAGTCAAGTTGCAAATCCAAAATTCGTACTATCAAATTCAAGGGTTGACAAATCTAAGGTATCTGTTACAGTTACATCAAATGGTACTACAAGCACATATGCATTGTCAACAAACATTTCTGCAATTACTACAAGCTCTAAAGTATATTATACTCAAGAAAATGAAGAGGGATTTGTTGAATTGTATTTTGGTGATGGTGTTCTTGGTGCAGCTCTTAAAGACGGTGATTCAATTGCAGTAACTTATATTGTGGTAGATGAAAATCATGCAGATGGGGCTAATCAATTCGCAATGGTGGGAAGTATCAACGGATTCTCAGACATAAGAACTACAAGAGTTATTGCATCCACAGGTGGTGCAGAGAAAGAATCTATAGACTCAATCAAATTTAAAGCAACAAAGTTCTATACATCTCAGAACAGACTGGTAACACTGAATGACTACAAAGCAAAGGTCAGTGAGTATTACCCGAACGCAGATGCAGTTGCAGTATGGGGTGGTGAAGACAATGACCCGCCTGAATATGGAAAGGTGTTCATTGCACTAAAACCTAAGAACTCAGACTATCTATCAGATACAGAAAAGGCTTCAGTACAAACAAAACTAAATGCATTGAATATGATGACGGTAAGACCTACCATCGTAGATGCAGACATAGTTAAAATTTTAATTACATGTATATTCAAATACAATGAGAATGCAACACAATACTCTAATGGAGAATTGGTGACATTAGTTACAAGTGCAATCAATACATTTGATAATACTAACCTTGCAAACTTTGATGCAGTATTCAGACATTCAAATCTTGTTAAGGCAGTCGATGAAACAGATAGTACAATTCTATCTAATACATGTAATATCAGATTAAGAAAAAGAACTACTATAAAGACTGGTCAAGAAACAGGTTATACAAGTTCTTTTGGTAATGCATTTTATAATCCAAACATTGGGTATAATGCAGCGGGTGGTGGTATCACCCAAACAACAGGTTTCTATACTCAAGGGGACGCAGTTAACATTCATTATTTCGATGATGATGGTAACGGTATTCTAAGAAGGTACTACTTATCAAGTGGTGCAAGAGTTTATTTGGATAATACAGCTGGTATAGTGGATTATACAAATGGGAAAATAACAATCAATGCCATCAATATTACTTCAACAAGTAATACTGATTCAACGATTGATTTCACAGTTATCCCAGCAGGTAATGATGTGGTCGCAAACTTAGGTAACTTAGTTGACATTGACCCTCTAGATGTTAAGGTAACAGGTGAAGTAGACACCATTGCAAGTGGTGAGTCGAGTGCTGGAGTTGGTTATTCATCAACATCAACCTCGTCATATTAATTATGCATAGAGTGGTCTAAGACTGTAGGTTCAGTGCTTAGAGTAGCATTCCTCGAAAGGGGTTTTAATTAAATTAGTCAATTTTAGGAGAAATAAAAATGGCAGATAAGAAGATAACAGCATTAACAGCAGTTGCCGATTCAGAAATCGGTGCTGATGATTTATTGCACATTGTAGACAACCCAGGCGGAACTCCTGTAAACAAAAAGATGACCATTGGTCAGATGTTTGAAAACATTCCAACTCACTTAGCAGTAGATGATATCGCTACATTGACAGCATCAGCATCAAACCTTGCATCAACTTTTGCAACGTTTATTGATGGTACTGGATTTGGTGGTGATATTACCTTTACTTTGGATAACGGAACAGACGTAGGTCAGTTAAAAATTATCCTTGCTTCAACCGAACCAGCTTCAACTCATAAAGCTATCATTAATGTAGACAACTGGGGTTACTCAGGCACTGCAAGTGGTCAAATTAAATTGGACACTCGTGGTGAAGCAATCGTGTTAATGTGGAACGGTACTAAGTGGTTTGTCGTTGCAAATACTGGTACAACTTTAACTTAAGGTTAAACTAAAAATATGTCCCACCAAGATTATACTATAGATAAGTTAAGTCAGAGACTTCCTTCATTACTTCCCGAGTACTTGAAAAATGAATCTCCGATGTTTGAGGCTTTCCTCAATGCATACTTTGAATATCTAGAAGCAGAAATCTTGGTTCTCGATGTAGAGAGCGACATAGATGGTATTTTAAATGAAGACGGTACAGGTTCCATGTTATTGGAAGCTGGTACCGTCTCGCCATCACCCGACCAAGATAACTCATTTATAAAACTTGAAAAAACTGATTCTAACTTTGTTGACAAACAAAACATTAATGATTCAAACAACAATCAGATTGTTGCAAACCCCTTAAAGGTAGGCGAGTATATTGTTGGTACAAATAGTAAAACAGTTGCAGAAATTAAAGTTATAAACAATAAACCTACTGGGAATTGTTTATATCTAAAGACAATATCGGGAACAGGTTTTGCCAAAGGTGAAACCATTACTGGACGAGAAGGAAGGCAAACAGCCACAGTAAAGTCCTATAAAGAGAATACAATTCTCGCAAACAATCGACTATTAGATTATTCTGATATCGACCATACAACGGAAGATTTTTTAAATTACTTCCAAACAGATTTAGCACCATCTTTTGATTTGGGTCTTACAGTAAACAAAAGACTTACAATCAAAAACATCAAAGACCTATATCAACAAAAGGGTACAGAAGATTCATTAAAGTTTTTAATGAGACTTGTCTATGGTCAAGATGCAGAGGTGCGTTACCCTTACAACGAAACAATATTTGCATCCGATTCTAATTACTCTCAGAAGAGAAGAGTAAATGTAAAGATGACAAAGCTTGGTAGTGTACCAGTTGCCACAGATAAGATAGTTCAATATACAGACTCTTCAAAAATACAAGTTCACGCTGAATCAGTTGTTGAAACAGTCTTTGTTACAGATTTAGGTCTAGACGAATATTCATTAGAGATTACAGACAATCATAAAGGTACCTTTACTCAAGATGGTACAGTAGACTTAATTGATAGAGATGGGATAACCATCGAGACTGCAACTATTCAAGGTCTAGTGCATTCTATAAACCACGATGCATCGGCAACTTATGTTAGTGTAGATTCAGAAGATGGTATGATACTAACCGAGGCTGGTGATAAAGCAGGATTAGAATCGGGTAATGCAGCCAATAATGTTGGTGGTGTAAATGCAGAAGCAGGAATAGGTGGAAATATACTACAAGAAGCTGTAGAGTTCGACCTACTATTTGAAGATGGTGGTGGTGTTCTACTCGAAGGTGGTAATGCTGGTTCTATGTACAGTTTTGCTGATAGAATTAATTTTACTGGTGCAAAAGACAACTCCAACACTATAGAAGCAGTATCCACGATAAGTGGATTATCTTTAGGTGGTGTTCAAAAAATATTTATTGAAACTGGTGGAACCAATTATGAAGGTGGAGAGATGGTTGTCTTTGATAACTTTGCCACTGGTGGTTCGGGTGCAGCTGGTATTCTAGGTTCAGTAGGTGACGAGGTCATTCAAGAAAACCATGAGACATTCGGTCAGTATGAATACATTGCAGCTGCAAATCAAACACTTTTCAATGGTGATGACATTCATGGAAAGAGTCTTTTCTTTAATGATAACTCAATCACAGTATTTAAGAATGGTATAGAAAGAAAGGCTAATACTTCACATACAATTCATGACTATTCACATAAAAACGATAGAGTAGTATTCACAGAACCATGTAGTGCTGGTGATGTAATTGAGATTGTTATAGAATACTACAGAATAGTTTATGAAGATGGCAGAGTTATAAACTATAATTCTACCGATGGAAGAATCAGAGAAGTCATAATTACAGACGGTGGTGCTGGTTATCACACTCTTCCTAAATGCTATCCAGGCGGACATATTTTTGTTAAAGATGTTACAGGTTTTGTAGAAGGTGAATTATTAGAACAAAGAGAGAGTGGTAGTACAACTGCAAACGCAATAATTTTAGAAATAGATAAAAGATTAAATAGAATTACAGTTTTAAGAAACAATACACATACAGGTATATTTGTTAACGATAAATTAATTAGAGGTAATGACTCTTTAGTAACTGCAACTATTCTGAATAACAATGTTGCAACTGGAGCTGGAGCAAAACTATTTGTATACTCAGATGATATCGGTGCAATTCAAGAATTAAACATTCTAGACCAAGGTAATAGATTTACTTCAGATGCAGTCGTAAGTCCTACATCTATTTTCCCTATGTTGATTACAACTCCAACATCATCAATAAACAGTGGAACAAAGATTGTTGGTGATATTTCACGTGCAACTGCAACCGTAGTTAATTATGACCAAGACAGACACATTCTTAAGTATACAAATTTAAAAGGTTCCTTTCTACAGAACGAAAGAGTTGCATATGAAAACATAGATTCATTTACCGTAATGTTCGATGACCCTTATAATGGTCGTGGTACGTTTGGTGGTGAAGGTGTAATACAAGAACAATTCCTAGGAGACAAGTCTTGGTTAGATACAACTGCAGCCAACATACATGATAGTTTTAGATATCAATCTCACTCTTATGTAGTTAGAGTTGGTGAGTCTATTAATAAATGGAGAAGTATAGTCAAAGACTTACTACATCCAGCTGGTCATATCTTCTTTGGTGAAGTTGCAATTGAAAACGTTGTAAAATCTACAGACTTGCCTATCTATGATGGTAGATTTTCCAATGAAGAACTCAACCCCGAAAATGCAATGGCACTCACATCATCATTTGTTCCTATGGTTATCATGCAACTACATCCTACAGATAATGTATTGTTAGAAACCTCAGATAGAAACAATGAAGACCATCTAGCATTAGAAGACGGTTTTGCAATCGACCATGACTTATACACAACATCAAACATACATCTACTAGAGAACGAAAACTCTAGAGATAATTTTGCACATACTTCTGCAGAAAAACTAAGAATCATACAACAATATCTTACAGACTATATGGTTCTTGAGAGTAAAGTAGATGGTAAGATTTACGAAGACCATCACATACTATTTGAAGACGGCACTAAGGTTCTCCATGAATTATCGAGACCCGAGAGTAAGATTAACGATGAAAGATTCATCCCAGCTGCTAGGGTTAATGCACCAATAACATTCTATAAAGATGCTGGTTCACCAACCTCAGATGGGGTTTTTGATACAGAATCACTTAGAGTTACAGCAATCCAAGATAGTGACGGTGATGGTAGTAACGATTCAGAAGCAATAGTCATAACAGACCCAGTACAAAAATCTACTAGATTACAATCAAGACACGTAAATATCCAAAGAATTGTTTCTAAATCAGAACCAATAGAAAGAAAAACAACTAGAACAGATGGTAATCCGAAGAAGGTTGCTGTTCCTGTAACAGTTTCAAGTGGTAAGTTTGTAATGGGAATTGCAGATGGAGCTGGAACAATAGAAGTCCAACAAGGTTATCAATACTTCTTTACAGTACCTAAAACACATATACTTAAATTCTCAACAGTTAAAGATGGTACTCACGGTGGTGGAACTATCTATACAACTGGTGTTATAAACTACACTCATAATAACTCAGCTGATTTATACAACATGACTCAGTTAATTGTAGATGGTTCAACACCTTCTACTCTTTACTATTATTGTACACAACATGCTGGAATGGGTGGAAGAGCAGCTAAAATTGTTCCATCCTTTGATACTGTATTGTCATTATACCCAACAGACCAGTACGGAGACCATGTAGAAATTTCAGGCATTGGTGGTAACGGAACAGAATCTATTTTCGACCAAACAGACCCGCCAAATCTTATACCATTACCAACAAGAACTTCTATGGATGGTAAAGTACAGACTTCAGTACAAACACTTAATGACGAAGGACTATTATTAGAAACTGGTCATAAGATTGTACAAGAACAAGTTGATAACTTCATGAGAATGGAACCTACTCATACACAAAATACAAATGCAGAGGAAGGAGACTTCGTTCAATTTGAAGCTGCAACTGAAGTCTTGGTAGATGGTTCACCAGTATCAATAGGTAATAAAGCTATGCATATAGAAGACGCAACCATAGTCAGAGAAGAAGAATATTTTGTGACAGAAAGAAGTCAATCATATGCAAGAGTAGAACAAAATTATGGTTTTGGAACAACATTAAGACGACTAAATATGTTATCAAGTCAACAGTCATATGATATATCTTTATATATGAAAGGTGAAGGTCATCGTGACTCAGATGGAACATTGATACAAGAAACTGCAAATGCAGTAAACAATTCTACCACTGTAAACTTTGGTTCAGCAATCAACTCAAGGATTGAAGTTGGTGACGAGGTGTTAGGAACTAATTTAGATACCGCTCCTACAATTGCAACCATAGTTAGTAGTACTCAAATCACTTTGAGTCATGCAATTACGATAACAAGTAAAGCTTTAACTTTTGAAGGACATGATGGTATCTGTTTAGAGAATGGAGAACCAAAAGAGATTGGCGGTTCGGCAAATTCAAAATACAATCCAAATAGCTCAGATATGGTCATGCTTGAAACACCTAAATATGAAGGACTGAGAATGTCAGAGTTTGAAACTTACTTCCCACATCGATATACAGATGAATATGAAAAGAGTTTTGCAAACAAAAGAACAAATTTAACATATTCCGCCTACGTTAGGTCGGGTTAGTGTTATAAATAGTATTATATAATTTCGGGAGAGAAATAAAAATGGCAGCAATAATCACAGAGAAGTTTCGTACACATAATGCGAAACAATTTAAAGAAGACTTCTCAGCAGCAGAAGGAGCTTCTTCAACTTATATATTCATAGGAAGGTCATTTCCATGGCCGAACGATGCAGTTCCTACTGCACCAGCAAATTCAGTTGGTGAAGAGTTAGACGCATGGTCAGATATGATTGCACTAAAGAAAGTGCCTACTGGCGACGTAACTCATGGTCTAGTTAGATACAACTGGACAGAAAATGTAGTCTATGATGAATATCAACACGATGTAAGTGCATCAAACACTTCAACAGCAACTAGTGCCTCAAATATTTACGATTCTAGATTTTATGTGATGACAGAAGAGTATAACGTATACAAATGTATAAGAACAGGAAGAGATGGAAACGGTGCTGTCGTTGCTTCTACTGTTAAACCAGTTGGTACATCTTCAACTACACTTATTCAAACTGCTGATGCGAATGTTGGAACAGGTAGAGGATATATATGGAAATATATGTATTCAATCTCAGCTTCAGATGTAATCAAATTCGTAACTAATGACTTTATTCCAGTCAAAACAATTGGTGCTCAAACAGAAATATTTGGTAATGGTACTAACGGTGGATTAGGCACACAAGCAACTAATGATAGTACTGCACAGTGGGACGTTGAAGCAGATGCAGTAGACGGTTCAATTTTACATATAGAAGTAACTGAAGGTGGAAGTGGACATACAAACGGAACTGGTACATACGCAGGTGTTAACATCGATGGAGATGGTATAAATGGCAAGTGTTCAGTACACGTATCGGGTGGTAAAATCACTCACGTAACAGTTACAACTCCAGGCTCTGGTTATAGAAGAGCTTCTATAGACACAGCAGGAATCAGTGGTCTTGGTGGAAGTGGTAGTGTAATTAAACCTATCCTATCACCAATTGTTGGACACGGTGCAGACCCAGTAGAAGAATTGGGTGGAAACTACATTATCATCAACTCAAGATTTGAGTTTGGTGAAGGTGGTGGAGACTTCCCAACAGATAACGATTTCAGAAGAATAGGTTTATGTCAAGACCCATTTGCAAAAGGAACTACAACAGTTGGTTCTGCAACGTCGATGACTGCATATTCACAAATGACATTATCGGGTGCAGCTGGTCTTGCTCCCGACGACATCATCATGGATACAAGTTCAGACGGTGTTGGTGTTGCAGTATCAAGAATTGTTTCTGTAAACGGAACAGTAATTTCTCATATACCAGTCGCAAATAGTGAAGGTGGTTATGCCAACTTTGCAGCTGCAGATGTAGTTTTTAAAGCAGGTGCAAATATTGGAACTGTATCAGCAGTAAATGCTTCACACCCCGAAGTGGAACACTACTCAGGCAACATCATGTACATTGAGAACCGTGGTGCTGTTTCTAGAGCTGCTGACCAAATCGAAGACATTAAATTAATTATTGAAATGTAATATCGGGGAGAAATCCCCTTTACATTTTTAAAAGGCTAAAAGACTATGGCAGAGAAGACAGACTTAAATATATCACCCTATTACGACGATTATTCCGAAGATAAGAAGTTCCATAAAGTTCTTTATAGGGCTGGTCGTCCTTTGCAAGCAAGGGAATTAACACAGTCTCAATCTATTTTACAAAACCAAATCGAAAGAATGGGAGACCATTTTTTTGAAGAAGGTACTATTATCCAAGGTGCTCAAACGAACATCGATATGGATGTTTACTTTGTCAAAGTAAAAGCAGCCAATCCAAACGTAGATGGTGATACTGCAGTAGAAACATACAGAGAATCATTCCATGATAAGTACGTAAGAGGACAAACAACTGGTGTTGTTGCAAAGGTAGTAACATCAACTGCAGAAACTACTGCAGACAAACTAACATTATTTGTTAGACCAGTACAACAAGGTACCAATTCTACTAATGACTTTATGTTCTCAGCAGGAGAAACATTAGAGTTAGTTGGATATGATTCAAGTGGTACTGTTTCTGCAGATTCATCTTCCAAGAATGATTTCGAAATACAACCTTCTTCCGAGACACCAACAGGTAGAGCATCTCTTACAGAGATAACAGAAGGTGTTATATTCACTAGAGGATTCTTTACAAAGGTAGATAAACAAACTCTTATATTAGAAAAATATAATGGAGCTCCTTCATACAGAATAGGTTTAGATATTGTCGAATCTTTAGTGACATCAGCTGCAGATGACTCATTAGAAGATAATGCAGCGGGTACATCAAATGAAAACGCAGCTGGTGCAGACCGTTTAAAATTCAGTTTAACATTAGCAAAACATAAATTAGACTCGGTATTGGGTACATCTTTCGTTGAACTATCAAGAGTTAACGCAGGTGTTATCACACTTAAAATAGACAAAACAAAATATGCAGAAATAGAAAATACCCTTGCACGAAGAACATTCGATGCAAACGGAGACTTCGTAGTCACACAATTTACTGCATCATTAAGACAACATTTAGATGACGGAACTAATTTAGGTTTCTATACGAAGAATAATGGTGGAGACGAAGGAAGATTCGTATTCATGGTATCGCCGGGCAAGGCATATGTTAAAGGTTTCGAAATTGATAAAGTTGGAACAACTACTCTAAACATTCAAAAAGCAAGAACAACAGAATCATTGAATGGTGTATCAGCACCAATCAGATTAGGAAATAAATTAAGAGTATATAATGCTCATGGTCTACCCGAGTTCGGTAACGAAACTGGTTCAGATACTATTGACCCACACAATCCATCATTGTTATATGATAAACTAGTAACAGCTTTAGGTATATCAGATACAGATGGAGCCTTAAGTGCAACTGGTAATATTGGAACATGTAGAATTAGAAACGTAGACCTTCATGAAGGTATCGACTCAAGTGATGTCTATACAGACACAGCTCTTTGGAATTTATATCTATTTGATATCAAGATGTTTACTAAACTTACTGGTACGATTGCAAACACATTCGTAGCAGGTGATAAAGTTACTGGTAGTTCAACTGGTACAAGTGCTATCGTTCACCATGTCGAGGGAAGTAATCTCTTTGTACATGATGTACAAGGTGCATTTACAACTTCTGATAATATATCAGCAGAAGGTAGTGGAAACACTGCAACACTTACATCTTGTAGTGCAATTAGAACTTACAACATTGACCGTGCAAGAGCAATTGCACAAAAACCTAACAATACTAACAGAGAAATTTTCACTGCAGATGTTTCATTAACATTAGACAATACCCTAACTGGAACATTAATATTCCCAGGCACAGGTGACCTCACAAAAGTCACAGGTTTTGGAACTCAATTTGTAAAAGAACTGAAAGAGGGTGACCTAGTACTAGACCTTGCTGGTGATATTAATACCGTTGCCTCAGTCGAAACAGAAACAGCAATGACCCTTACAGCAAATAATACTGGGGCAGGAAGTTTTAAAGCAACTCGAAGACGTGCAAAACTATTTGACCAAAATCAGACTGCAAACATACATGCATTCCCAAGAGATTTTGTTGAAAGTCATACTCCACAATCTGTAACAGTAAGAAGACAAATAGTTAAAGAAGTTGCATCTAATCAGATACGTATAACTACTGGAGCCCATGAGACATTCAATGCACGAAATACAGACAACTTTGCAATCTCAGTAAGAGAAGCAGGCAGTGGTTATGGAGCTGGTGCATTAATTAATGTTGAAGATTTAAACCCAAGTGTAGGTGTTTCTGGCAATACAGAAGTATTAACTTTGACTCTTACAGGTAACAATGGTGCCTTTGTTGATGTAACATATACAGTAACAAAAACTAGTGGTGTCGTTTCAAGAGGTAAATCATTATCCAAAGCAAGAGTTTTAAAAGTATCAAAACCTAGAAGTGATAATGGTTTCTATGGAACTGCATACGATGACAAAGATATTACATTAGGTGTTGCAGACGTACACAAAGTTATTGGAGTATTCGAAGGAATTGATGGGACACCAATTACTCCAAATGCAATTATAACCACAAGTGATACATTTGTTAACCATGAAATAATCATTGGTCAGACTTCGGGTGCAAGAGCAAGTCTTATTAATTTTGGTGGTGGTAATCTCTCATATTGGTATTACACATCAACAGATGGTGAAGTATTCTTACCAAATGAAACTGTAGTAGGACAAACATCACTTGCAAGTGGTACAATGCCGACTTCAGAAAGTGGTGGAGTTAACGCAGGTTCCCCCGACATTAAAGACAGATACTTCTTTGACAATGGTCAAAGAGATGGATACTATGACTTATCCAAACTAACATTAAAACCTGGCCAACCTAAACCAAGTAATCCACTTTTACTAGTGTTTGATTCCTTTACAGTATCGGGTGGTGGAGACTTCTTTGATGTAAGTTCTTATTCATCAATCGATTATAAAGACATTCCAGTTTACTCACCAAACAAGGTAGACTTAGGTGGACTAGAACCCGATGGAACATTTGAACTTTCAGATTGTGTTGACTTTAGACCAGTAGTAGGACAGATTTTAGGAACAGTTTCATTTTCATCTACTGTTTCTCAGAACGTAGCATCTCCAGTAGATTTATCGAACTCAACCAGTGGAGCTGTATTTGCACCATTTGGTTATGAGAGTGGTCGTTCTTTCGCTGATGCAAGAGGTTCTCAAATTACAGATACAGGTGCTAACTCAGTAGATGTTCCAGTAAGTGGTTCATCTCTTAAAGGTAACATTAAATTCTATGTTGGAAGAATAGATAAAGTATTCTTGCATAAGAAAGGTAAGTTCGAAATATCTCAAGGAACTCCAGCATTATCTCCAACTAAACCTACAGCTCTGGATGATAGTATACAATTATTTGAAATGAGAATACCACCGTATACCAATAGGTTAAGTGATATTCAAATAAGAAGTTTTGACCATAGACGATATACCATGAAGGATATCGGTAAGATAAACAATAGGGTTACTAACCTTGAAAGAATTACATCTCTTTCTTTATTAGAAAAAGATACACAAACAAAACAGATTTTAGATGCCGAAGGATTTGATAGATTCAAATCAGGCTTCTTAGTAGATAACTTCAGAGGTCATAAAATTGGTGATGTAAATCATCCCGATTACAACTGTGCTATTGATACCAAGATGGGTATGTTAAGACCTAAGTCATTTACTCAATTCTTTGGTATTACACAAAACGTAGGTGGGTCATCAAACTTTACAAAGACTGGTGATATAATTACTTTACCATATAGTGAAGTTAGTTATGTTAATCAAGATAAAGCTTCTCGTTCAATTAATGTCAACCCTTATCATGTATTTGCATTTATTGGTGTTGTTAAGTTAACACCCGATACAGATATTTGGCAAGACACAGACAGACTGCCAGATGTGAGAGTTAACCGTGAAGGTAACTTTGATGCTGTTATGGCTGAGAATGCAAACTCACTAGGAACAGTTTGGAACTCATGGCAAACAACATGGGTTGGAGAACCTACAGGTGTATCAACAGAAGTTCAATCAACTTCAAATGGTTCATGGAGTGGAGACCCATTACAAGGTGGAGAATGGGTAGCAGGAATAACTGTTAGTAGAGAAATTACAGAGACACCCGAAATTCAAACAAGAACTGGTGTAACAACAAGTGTAGTTGAAGATTTTGTAGAAACAAGAAACGATAGAATTGTATCAATGTCATTGATACCATTTATTCGTTCAAGAACAATTGAAATTGATGCAACAAATTTAAAACCAAATTCAAACCATTACTTCTATTTCGATAACATCAATGTTAACAAATTTGTAAGACCTTTCAATGCAACGTATTCACAAGACGGTGGAACAACAGTTACTTCAGAATGTAAAACAGATGGTAATGGAAGACTAAGAGCATACTTTGAATTGCCTAACAGTGCAGCTCAAAGATTCCCAACAGGTCAAAGAGACTTAAGAATTACTTCAAGTTTCTACAATATGGCAAACCCTGCTTCACAGGGAAATGGAATGTACTCTGCACAAGGTATTTTACAAGCGACTCAAACAGAAGTTGTATCAACAAGAAATGGTAGAGTAATTAGAGAAGACCACTCAGCAACAAGAGACTTCTCAAGAAGAGGTGAAAGATTAAACTCTGAAATACATGAGACTGGCCCAGTTTTCCCACCAGTAAACGAGATACCAGTCGATAACTCTATTCAAATAATTGATATACCCGAACCTATAATTCCAGAGCTTAACATTACAATACCTAACATCATGCCCGATATTAGATTTATACCACCAGTTATAACTCTTCCAACACCGCCAATCCTACCGATAGCAGTGCCACAGATTGATAGAAGAGATGTTGTACAACGACCAATAACTAGACCTTTAATCTTTGCTTTAAATGGTGGGGAGACTAGAGGTTGGGGTGACCCACTTGCACAATCATTCTTGGTTGATGCACAAGGTGGTATGGATATGACTTCAATCGACTTATTCTTTGCAAAGAAAGATACATTCATGCCTTGTTCAGTACAAATTAGAAACATGGTTAATGGATATCCAGGCCAGATAGTATTACCTTTCTCAGATGTTACTAAGAATCCCGAGGACATTAATATATCTGCAGACGGTACAGTTTCAACAACATTTACATTTGAATCAATGGTTCATTTAGAACAAGATATGGAATACTGTTTTGTTGTTTACTCTAACTCAAATGAGTATGAGTGCTTTATTTCTAGAATGGGTGAAACAGATTTAACAACTGCAGAAGTTATAAGTGGACAACCATATGCTGGTTCATTATTCATGTCACAGAATGCTTCTACTTGGACTGCAGAACAAACAGACGACCTTAAATTTAACATGAAGGTTGCAAAATATGAGATTGATAAAGTCGGTAATGTTAATTTTGAAAATGATTCTTTACCATACACTAACCTACAAACAAATCCGATAGAAACTTTTGCAGATAAAAAAATTAAAGTGTATTCTTATAATCATGGTTTCTATGACGACACCAGTAATAAAGATAACGTAACAATAGCTGGTGTTGTTGGAGACAAGAAAAATTCTGCAGTGATAGTAGCAAGTTTCTCACAGAGTGGTAGTGATGCATTACCAGCAGATGGAACAATCGATTGTACAGCTGATACTCATACTGTGGCCACTGGGAACGGTAGTGGAATCAAATGTGAAGTTATCATAGCAAGTGGTGCAATTACAGATGTAAACATTTTAAAAGTTGGACAGAACTATACTACTGGTGATGTCATTACAATTACAAATATTGGAAGTTCAAATGCAGATGTAACTGTAGTATTAGGAACACCCGAAGATACTTTAGGTGGATGTCCTATTGATGTAATTAATAGATTACATAGCACTCTTGCAGATAGAGGAATAGATTCATTTAGATTTACTCCATCTCTCAGCGGATACTCATTCTCAAGTCTTTATGCATTCGAATCAACAGTCGGTGGTGGTGCAAATGCAACTGCAACAAGAAACTATTATTTTGATTCAATTCATACAATGATTCCTTCAGTTCAATTGCAAGGAACTATTATTAGTGCAAACGTTCTTACAACTCCTCAGTATTCACCCGAGGGAATAATAAGTGGTACTGCATATCAAAGACGTTCAACAAACAAATTTGTAACATTGAATGATAACGTGTTCTTTGATGCCCCATCAATTATAGCTTCAAGTGACAATGAATCTAGAGAGATGTCATCACAGAAATCTTTCAATTTACAATTACAATTAATGTCATTCAACCCTAACATATCACCTATGATTGATGTACAAGCAGCGGGTTGTTTAGCAATTGCAAACAGAATTAACAATATAGACAGTGCAACTAGTAAGAAAAACAATGGTAGTACAAACTCTCTACCAGCTGGTTCAACATTCGTTCCATCAACTGAATCAGAGGGTGATAATAATGCAATGGTCTATGTAACAAGGAAGGTGAATCTTAAAACTCCAGCAACATCTTTAAAAGTTATTGCAGATATGTATAGACCACCAACAACAGAACTTAAATTGATGTTTAAAATCATCAAGAATGATGAAGAAACTTTACTAGATGATGTCGGATTTGAATATTTCAATACAGATGGTTCACCCGATGTCTCAACAGAAGCAGATGCAAGAAACTTTAAAGAATATGAGTTCACTGCAGATAATTTACCCGAGTTTAGTGGATTCGTTGTTAAAATAGTAGGACAAGGAACAAGTACAGCAATAGTACCAGCGGTAACGGCACTAAGATGTATGGCACTTGCATAAGATGGGTATTAAAGTCGAAGGACATAGTCATCTTTACAGAGAAGAAACTTCTCATGCTATTATAAATACAGATATAGAACAATATAGATTACATAAAGTTAGAAAACAGAGGTTTTTAAATCAAAAAGATGAGATAAATACTCTTAAAAGTGAAGTAACAGAGATGAAATTGATGCTTCAACAATTATTGGATAGGACATAATGGCAAAAACAGTAGACACATACTCAACTATTGAACAGTTTAGAACCAAATACAACGAATTAGCTGTTGATGTTGGTGATAAGTCTGGCCTAAGAACAGAAAATACTCAAACTGTAATAGATGCACTTAATAGTTTGGAAGATAAGTCATTCTTTTTCCAAGAGTTCATCTATACTGCAACAGCTGGTCAGACAACATACACTGGTGGTGACGATTTTGCTAATGTACTTAGATTAAGACAAGATAGATTCCAAGTATTTAAAAATTCAACTCTATTACTAGAGGGTGCAGACTATTCTATATCCCAAGTAACTGGAAACATCTACTTTAGATTAGTTCTAACTAGTGGTGCATCAGCAGGTGACAAGGTTGTTATATATTCCTTCACAGGTTCATACTTAGGAACATCTACAATCGGTGGTCAATCAGTTGGTTTCTTTACAGAGACCGCTGCAAATACAATTTTTAATAATAACGATAGTGGATTAATTTTAAATGGTAATTTTGCAGATGATGCTAGCAGGGTAACTACTCTTACTGGTACAAATACAATTGAAATGTATGGTAAGACCTTCCATGATGGCGACTTTACAGTAGACACTGGACATACAATCACCGCACCAACCTTTACGGACTCTACAGCAACGATTACAGGCGGTGTGGGTACAGGTTTTAATACTATAACCTCAACAATATTCATTGGTAACTTAAGTGGTACAACTGCAGCTTTGAGTTCAACGGTAACTGCTGGTGGAGACATTACTTCATCTACAGACATAATTGCTGGAAGTGAATTTGTAATCGGAAGTGCAAGAATAGACCAAACAGATTTAGAAAAAATCGATGACCTAGTAAACGGAACTGTAAGTGCTAGTAAAGTAGTTGTAGTAGATTCAAATAAAGATATCACTGGATTCAGAAACGTTGGTGCAACAGGTACCATTACTGCTGGTGGAGACATTACTTCATCTACAGATATAATTGCTGGTAGTGAATTCGTAATCGGAAGTGCAAGAGTAAGTGAGGCCGAACTAGAAATACTAGACGGTGCAACTTTATCTACTACAGAGATTAACTATCTTGACGGAACTACATTAGGAAACGTTGTTGCTAGTAAAGCAGTTGCAGTATCTTCAGATAAAGATATCACTGGATTTAGAAACATTACTGCAACAGGTACCATATCAACTAGTAGTGAACTAGACGGTGGTTCTTTAGATATCAGTGGTAATGCAGATATCGATGGTAACTTAGATGTAGGTGGTAACTTAACATTCAATGGTGTAACTTTCCAAGAATACGCACAGGACAAAGTATCGGGTCTATTAAACCATGGTTCTCATACAAACATCACTGCAACTTATGACGATGCAGCTGATAAGATTCTACTTACTGGAGTTCCTACATATGGGGATAACGATGTCGCTGCATTGACAGTTGGCGGTACTGGTATTACTGAAACATATACTGGAGATGGAAACTCTTTGACATTTGCTACAGACCCAGGCGATGGATTGATACATAGTGGTAGTGGAGTATCAGATAAAATTAAATTGGATTATGAAGTGGTTTCTAATGCACCTTCGAGTGTAGGTAGTACAAAAGTGGGACACTTATGGTTCGTGGTATAATATGATATGTCTGAAGAAATATTTGTAAATATAGAAACGGAAATCCAGCAACCGTACAATGCTCGAGTTCCAGTAAATGGTCAAGAACCAAACATTAGACAGACACAGTCTATCTATACAGCTGAATCTCGTCAGCCCTCAACATATCAATACAGGTCTCCACATATATACACTAGGCCTGTTTCTGCACAAGAACCAAACATAAGGAATGCAAGGTCACCCTTTACTTATGCAAGACAGGGTCAGACACCTACAATCTATCAACATCAAAGTCCATTCACATATGCAAGACAAGCACTGCAACCAGCAACATATGATTTTCAGCAACCATATCCCTATATTGCAACTGCTCAAGAACCAAATGCAAGGTCTTTACAAACTTCTTATCCTTATATTGCAAATGCTAGACAGCCTGGGTTCTACCAACACCCTAGTCCATTCATATATCAAAACCCTGTAAATGCCCAAGAACCAAACATAAGAGATACACAACAACCATATCCTTATATTGCAGTTGCTCAAGAAGCAAATCAAGTAGCTGCACAAGAACCTAATATACGTAATAAGCAGACACCGTTTACTTATAATCATAGGTCACCATTCACTTACAGAAATCCAGTGAATAAACAAGAACCTAATATTAGAAACCAACAAGAACCTAATATAAGAAATCAGCAAGAACCTAATATTAGAAACAGTCAAACAGCGTTTACTTATAATCATAGGTCACCATTTACATATAGGAATCCTGTATCTGCACAACAACCTACTATTAAGAATGCACAACAGCCTACTATTAAGAACCAACAGGAACCTAATATTAGAAATGCACAAGCAGCGTTTAATTATAATCATAGGTCACCGTCTACTTATCAGACTCCTGTTAATAAACAAAATCCTTATCCCTATAGTGCAAATTCTCAGACTGCTTTTACATATCAACATAGGTCACCATTTACTTATGCAAGACAGGGTCAAACACCAACGACTTATAATGTACAGACACCAGCAACTACAAGTTCATCAACTCCAATAATTGCCCAACAACCTTCCATATATGATGGAGTGGATGGAGAGGATGCACCAAACAATGCAGGCAACACTACTTGGGGCCCAGGCAACAGTGCAGCGATTCATATTAACGCGGGTCAATCTCAGTCAGGCCTCACAACAACAAATAGAACTTGGGAAACAGTAAGAACTCATTCTTCAGCTAGTGAAACAAGTGGCAGTTGCTTAATGCGATTCGATTGGCAATCCAGTGGTACCAATGCATATTCAGTTAAAGCAAAATGGTATGCAGTCGATAGCGCAGCAATGGGCCCAGTTTATGAAGACTATATTAACTTCTATGGAGACTTCCAAGGTGATAGTCAAGATGGAGATGGTATAGAGATATCTGCTAAATGGAATTCTAGTTCTGACTTTGATGACAGTAATTTTAGTGGTTCAGTTGAATTTCCAAATGATTCAGCTAACGAAACTGGTGCAAAAGTTAAAAACCAATACTATATGATTTGGGATGGAGAACAAAATAGTGATAGTGCAACAGCGGTAGGGTTTAAGTGGTCTGCAAATTCTGGCAATAGTAACCAATCGGGTTCTTTAGGTTATTTGCAGTCTTCAAACGTTTCAATACAATTAAAAGTTGTGAATGGTAATGATTCGGGTAATCCTACTATCTATACAACAAACCCAACGAATCAAATGATTCGATTGTCCATGGCTAAAGGTTCGGGGGCATTATTATAATGGCTATTGCTCAACAACCATATAGTTTACAACAACCTACTATAGTTTCATATAGGATGCCTTCTATAGCAAGTAAACAGAATCCTTATCCATATATTGCAGCTGCAAGAGCACCTCATATTAGAGAAGCAAGACAGCCTTCTACATATGATAGACAAGGACAGACACCTACTACATATAGAAATCCAGTGAATGCACAAGAACCTAATATTAGAGAAGCAAGACAACCTAGTACATACCAACATAGAAGTCCTTTAACATATAGTCACAGGTCACCATTTACCTATCAACATAGGTCACCGTTCACTTATAGAAGTCCAGTGGATGCACAGGAACCAAACATAAGAGAGGCAAGACAACCTAATACATATAACCATAGAAGTCCTTTAACATATAGTCACAGGTCACCGTCTACGTATCAACATCAAAGTCCACTCACATATAGAAGTCCAGTGGATGCACAGCAACCAAACATAAGAGGTGCAAGACAACCTAGTTCGTATGAACATAGGTCACCGTTCACCTATGAGACAAGAAGTCCATTTACATATGCAAGACAAGCAATAAGACAAGTTGCATATCAACATCAAAGTCCGTTCACTTATCAGAAATCTAGTAATGCACAAACAAATGTTGTAAAGGCAAATCAAACACCATTTACGTATCAAAGAACTGGTCAACAACCAAGTATCTATCAACATAGAAGTCCATTTACGTATGCTAGACAAGGTCAACAACCAGCTATTGGTAACCGTGATGTACCTTATCCATATATTGCAATTGGAAATCAACCTGTTGCTAGGGATAAGCAATTACCTTATCCATATATTGCAGCTGGACAAACTCCGTCAACGTATAACCATAGAAGTCCGTTCACATATCAAAGCACAGTACAAGGACAAGAACCTAATATAAGAAATACACAATCACCTTTCTTCTATAATGCTGGTTCTCAGATATCATATCAACATCAAAGTCCGTTTACCTATCAAGTGACTTACTCACATCAAAGAGTCATACCTAGATATGCAAAAGTTAAAGGTGTATTCATTAATGATAATGGAACTCTGAAAAAGGTAGAAGAAGCTTATGTAAATGATGGTGGAACTGCAAAGAAAACACATCAATCTGTACCGACTGCTCAGTTCCCATTTGGTGAGTTTGGTGCTTAATTCATAAGTAAAACTTAAAAAGGTATAAATAGATATATGGCTATTCTTGCAAACATATTTATCGACCAACATACAGACTTCAGCATTACTGTAGATGTCACCGATGCAACTGGAAATGTTCTTAACTTAACAGGTTATACTGCAGCTGCACAAATGAGAAAGACATATACTTCAACAAATGCAAGTGCAACATTCAGTACTGTAGTATCAGCGCCTGATGGTAAGGTAACTTTATTATTAACCGATACTGTTACTGGTGCATTGGAGCCAGGCAGGTATGTTTACGATATGACTGTAACTAGTGGTTCAACAACGACTAGAGTAATAGAAGGACAAGCCATCGTAACCCCAAGTGTGACGAGGTAATAATATGGCAATTAGAGGAACATTAAGTAGAGTTGTAACCGTCGGTGGTAAAGTCACTGGTGGTGGAAACATCAAAGCAACACAGGTTGCTATGGGTGGAACTTCTGCAGCCCAAACAGACATCACTGCAAAATCAATCAATGAACTTGCAGACGTAAATGCTTCGGAAACAGATGATGGATTACTATCATATGACCAAGCATCAGACAAATGGACTACAACTACCGTTTTAGACGGTGGGACATTCTAAAACACTAAATAAGTGTACAAATCAAGGTTGTCGACAGTGAGACAACGACCCACATTGTGAGTGGACAGACTATATAATGAACTCAACTTCTCGGGATAGTGAACGAGAAACATAACTAATAATTTTATTTAAAGGAAATAAAAATGGCAACAGTAATTCAGATTAAAAGAAGTACAGGTGTATCTGCACCAGCTATCTCCGACTTAGCGGAAGGTGAATTAGCGTACGTACAGGATAGGTCGAATTCGGGTGCTGGAGCAAAACTATTCATCGAATCAGTAGATTCTGATAATAGTACACCGTTAATCCAAGCAATTGGTGGTAAGTACTATACAGATATGCTTGCTGGTACAAGTGCAACTCCTGCCGACCTTAAGGTTGGTAATAGTGCAAGTACAGGTGGTAGTTTAAAGTTAATGGAAGACACAGACAACGGAACAAACTTCGTTGCCCTTAAATCTCCAAACACTTTAGGTTCTTCAGTAACGTGGACTCTTCCTTCAACAGACGGTAGTGCAAACCAAGTCATCGGTACAGATGGTTCGGGTCAACTTGCATTCTTATCAACAACATCAACCCTAGCAGGTGCAACGGATTCAGATATTTCTTCTCCAGCAGCAGGACACGTTCTTGTTCATGACGGAAGTAACTCTTTTGACAACAAACCAATAAGTGGTGATGTTACTATGGCATCTAGTGGTGCTGTAACAATCGCAAACGATGCTGTAGAAACAGCAATGATTGCAGACAGTAATGTAACAGTAGGAAAAATCGACTTCTTAGTAGACGAAGACAATATGGCTTCTAACTCTGCAGTCAAAGTTCCTTCTCAGCAATCTGTTAAAGCATATGTAGACAGTAGTGTAACCGCTTCAGACTTAGATATGGCTGGTGATAGTGGAACTGGTGCAGTCGACTTAGACTCTCAGTCAATCACATTTACTGGTGGAACTGGTGTAACAACTTCTGTTTCAGGTCAAGCAGCGACTTTCGCTATTGGTCAGGCAGTTGGAACTTCAGACAACGTATCATTCGGTAACGTAACAGTTGGCGGAACACTAAACTCAGACGATATCACTGCAACAACATTGACTGCAAGTGGTAACGTTGTTGTAACAGGTAACTTAAGTGTTAACGGTACTACTACAACAGTAAATAGTACAACTGTTTCTATCGCAGACCCAGTGTTTGAAATTGGTTCAGATAGTTCAGACGATAACTTAGACCGTGGTATTAAATTCAAATATAACGATGGAGCTGCTAAACTCGGTTTCTTCGGTATGGACGAAAATAATCAGAAATTTGTTGCTCTTAAAGCTGCAACAGATTCTTCTTCAGTATTCAGTGGTACAGCGATGGACGGTGTATTCGGTGGATTAGAAGCAAGTGGTCTTGCATTAAGTGGTTCAATCACTTCTGTAGACGGTGCTGCTCCAACAGCTGGTCAAATAATGATGGGTACTGGTTCAGACTTTGCAGTTGGAACTATTACTGCTGGTGATGGAATTGATGTTACTAACGGAAGTGGAAGCATTACAATCAGTTCTGAGCAATCTACTGCATCTAATTTAGGTGTTGTAATTGTAGCAGCTGGAGATGGTATGGACGTATCATACTCAAGCGGAACAGCAACTGTAAGTGGTGAAGATGCAACAACATCCAATAAAGGTATTGCAAGTTTTGCTACAGCAAACTTTACAGTATCAAGTGGTGCAGTTTCAATCACTGGTATTGACGGCGGAACATTTTAATTAATATTTCATCAATCAATCAATACTAGGAGAGTAACATGGCAACAGTTATTAATTTTAAAAGAAGTTCGACTCAGAATGCAGTCCCGACTACTAGTGATTTATCACTAGGTGAAGTCGCGATTAATACCTATCATGGTAGAATGTATACTGAAAAGAACGATGGGTCAGCAGCGGTTTCTGAAATCGGTTCTAATCCTAAAACTCTTACTGTTAATGACGCCTACTCCTTTCCATCAAGTGACGGAACATCGAACCAAGTATTGTCAACGAATGGCTCAGGCACACTTTCATTTAGTAATCAACCATCAAGTGGAGTTGTAACATTTACCTACACTATAGGCTCAACGACAACAGTCATCACTGGAAACGATGATGATAGTAACTCGTTAGTTTATCAAGCAGGTAGTGAACAAGTTTACTTAAATGGTGTAAAACTAATTGGTGGTGGCATTGACTATGCAACGACATCCAGTTCGGTCATTACCCTTCAAGCAAATGCTTTAAGTGGTGATGTGTTAGAAATAGTTGCAATCACAGCTGCAGCGAACCTTGTACAAGGGTTCTTTACTGCAAGTGTTTTAACAGCAACAACAGCAGACCAAGTATTATCTTCAAATGCAGTTGCAATAAAGGCAGTTAAATATGTCATTAATGCAACTCATGCTTCGGCAGGGACACATGCAAGTGAAGTATTACTTATTAATAACGGCTCGAATGCATACTTCACGCAATATGGTGATGTGTATTCAACAGCAAGTTTGTTTACATTGAGTGCAGACGTTGACTCGGGGGCAATGAGATTACTCGTTACTCCAGCCAATACAAACACTACAATTGATACATTCCAAATTAGACATTCTTAAGGGGGGATTAACTAATGGCAAAATCAAATAGTTTTAAATTAGCAGAATTAATCCGTGTCTTCCAGTACGATACATCGTCAGATAAAATCAGTACAAGTAAGACCCTTTTAGATGCAAACAGAAGTAAAGGCGATTTAACTACTACTGCAACTACCCAAGTTAACTTGGATACGTTTGCAAAAGCAAGTTATAGAGCTGCACGATATGTTATTGCAATGACTGAAGGGGGTGATTTTCATAGTACCGAACTAATGTTAGTTCATGATGGTACCAATGTAACATTAACAGCTTACGGCACGTTAAAAAGTGGTTCTGTTCTGGCAACCTTTGATGCAGATATAAGTGGGAGTGACCTCAGATTGAGAATCACACCTGCTACAACTTCATCAACCGTTACTAAATTTGATAGAACAACAGTAGACGCATAAACAAAAGACCAAAATCTTTTAAGGGGAACTTCGGTTCCCCTTTTTTTAGCTATAAATAGAACTATGGCAACTCAATCTAAATTTTTAGCAGATGTAGGGATACAAACAGCAGGAGATACATCCATAGGTGGGAATCTTGTTGTTACTGGTGACCTAACTGTTAACGGAACCAATACAATTATTGATTCTACAACCCAATCGGTTACAGATTCATTGATAGAACTTGCAAGTGGTAATACAACTGCAGATACTATTGACATTGGTATATATGGTAACTATAATGACGGTCTAAGTGGAGAGGGTGGTGCAAGTGAATATACAGGTCTATTTAGAGACGCGTCAGACTCCACATGGAAGTTATTTGATGGTCTAGAAGTAGAACCTTCTACCACAGTTAATATGAGTGGTAGTGGTTATGCATTAGCAGACTTACATGTTGGTGACTTAGTTGCAACAACATTGACTGCAACAAATAGTTTAACAGGTGCAAGTATTACTTACCCAACTTCAGATGGAAGTAGTGGTCAAGTATTAACTACAAATGGTAGTGGAACACTAACCTTTGCAACACCTACAGGTTTAGAAGGTGGAACAGTAACGACTACATCAACCTCTGAAGCAACTATGGATACCTTTGCAACTGGCTCTTATAGAAGTGCAAAGTATGAAGTATCTATATCAGATTCAACAAGTGGAACGTATCAGTTCACAGAACTTTCAATAGTTCATAATGGAACAACTGCAAGTGTGTCTCAGTACGGTACAGTCCTTACAGGGAATTCAGAACTTGCAACATTTGGAGTAGATATCAATATAGGAACTCTAAGAATTAGAGCAACTTCTGCTTCTTCAAATTCAACCGTCTATAAATTTAAAAAGATTTTAGTAGATGTATAAAATACGATACTTATGAGTGGGCAGAATCGATAAATAAATGTATCACCCCTCAAGGTAAACCTTAAAAGGACACATAAATGGCAACACAAAATACATTCGTAATTGAGTACGGACTTACAGTTGGTTCAACAGAAGTTATTTCCTCTGCAGGAAAACTAGCTGTATCAGCAATATCTTTACTTACTTCAGATAACTTAACGGAAGGTTCTTCGAACCAATACTTTACTTCAAGTAGATTTAACACTTCATTCGATACTAGATTATCAAATGCAGTTATTGATGGGGGTACAATCTAATGGCAGGAGAAAAGAATTTTATACTGAAGAACGGTTTATCCGTAGGAACAAATGATGTTCTAGATAGTTCGGGTGACTTAGTAGCAGGTGCATTTGGTACTGCAGCTATAGAGGTCATCGATGACCACGTTGCAAATACCTTACTAACAGCAGGTGCAGGCATTGGGCTTGCATATGATGACTCTGCTGGAACACTTACAATCACAGGACAAGTTGGTGATATTACAGGAGTTAACGCAGGACTTGGTTTAACTGGTACTGCAACTAGTGGAGATGCAACATTAAACATTGGTGCTGGTACAGGTATTACTGTAAATGCAGATGACATTGCAATCAACTTTAAAGACGAAGATAATATGGCATCAGATAGTGCCGTACATGCAGCTACTCAACAATCAATTAAAGCATATGTTGACACTCAAGTTGCAACAGTTCCAGTTGGAGACATAACAAGTGTTGTTGCTGGAGCAGGTTTAACAGGTGGTGGAACAAGTGGTGATGTAACAGTAAATGCTATTGCTGGAACAGGTATCACAGTTAATGCAGATAGTATTGAAGCTGATATGACTGCAATTAGAGCAAGTATCGATGGTGCAGACCTTGATATGAGTGGTAACAAAGTATTATTTGGTAACATGTATGCTCAAGAAGCAGACTTACCAAGTGCAAGTACATATCATGGTATGTTTGCACATGTACATGGAACAGGAGCAGGTTATTTTGCTCATGCTGGTGCATGGAAAAAATTACTAGATGAGTCTAGTTCAACAACTGCAAACTTAACAGAAAACACAAACCTGTATTATACAGATGCAAGAGCAGATGCAAGGATTACAAATGCACTTATAGATGAAGACGATTTCTCATCCAATAGTGCTACTAAGATTCCTTCACAACAATCTACAAAAGCATATATTGCTACACAGATTGCAACTAAAGATAATTCAGACGAAATTACAGAAGGTTCAAGTAACCTTTATCACACCACTGCAAGAGCAAGAGCATCTATAAGTGCTGGTGGTGACTTAGCATACAACAGTACAACTGGTGTAATGAGTTTCACAAACGATGCTGGAGATATTTCTTCAGTAGTTGCTGGTAACGGTTTAACTGGTGGTGCAACTACTGGTGACGCAACCTTGACGGTTGGTGCTGGTACAGGTATTACAGTTAACTCAACTAACGTTGCAGTTAATATGGGTGCATTTGATTCAGATGACTTAAACGAAGGCTCAACTAATCTATATCACACTACAGAAAGAGTTCAAGATATTGCTGGAGCAATGTTCAGTTCAAATACTGAAACAGGTATTGCAGTAACATATGACGATGCAGACGGAACAATAGACCTTGCAGTAGACGCAGAATTTATTTCAGATACAGTTGGTAACATGGTCACTTCTAATACAGAAAGTGGTCTTACAGTTACGTATCAAGATGCAGATAACACTTTAGACTTTGCAGTCGGAACACTTAACCAAGATACAACAGGATTAGCAGGAACTGCTACAGCACTTGCAAGTGCAAGAACTATCTCGGGTGTTTCATTTGACGGTACAGCAAACATCACACTAAACACTGGTGGAATCACAGAGAGTGGTAACCTTTACTTTACAAACGAAAGAGTGGATGACAGAGTTAATGCATTAATTGTTGGCGGAACAAACATAACTGCAACATACGATGATTCAGCTGGAACACTTACAATTGACGGTAACGCAGCGGACATCACAGGTGTTACAGCTGGAGACGGTTTATCGGGTGGTGGTTCAAGTGGTACAGTTACTTTAAACCTAGATGCTTCAGTAGCAGGTGACGGTCTTGCACATTCAAGTGGTGTTCTATCAGTCGGAGTAGACGATAGTTCAATCGAAACAAATTCAGATGCATTAAGAGTTAAAGCACTTGGTGTTACTAATGCCATGTTAGCAGGTTCAATTGCAAACAGTAAACTTGCAAATGACAGTGTAACAATTAACTCACAGTCAGTAGACTTAGGTGCTTCAGTTACTTTAAACACATCTCACATTGGTGAGAGTGGTAACTTATACTTCACAGATGAAAGAGTTGACGATAGAGTTAACGCTTTAATTACTGCTGGTGTAAACGTTGCAACAACATACGATGATTCAGCTGGAACACTAGAAATTAGAGTACCTTACGAAAACATTCAAGACACAGTTGGAACTCAATTTGCTACAAACGGTTCACACACAAACATAACTGCAACATACGATGATGCTGGTGACGGTGCAATTGACCTTTCAATTACAGATGCAACAATCAGAGCAAAACACTCTGCAGTTTCAAACGGAATTGGTGGACTAGCATATAGTACTTCGACAGGTGCATATACTTACACAGGGCCTTCTGCAACAGAAGTAAGAGCTCAACTAAGTGGTGGTACTGGTGTTGCATACAGTGGTGGTGAATTCAGTATTGGACAGGCAGTTGCAACAACTAGTGATGTTACCTTTGCAGACGTATCTGCAAGTGGTAACCTTGTAGTTACAGGTAACTTGACAGTTAACGGTTCAACAGTAACAAATAGTTCAACTAACACAACAATCGAAGATTCATTGATTGAGTTAGGAAGTGGAACAACTGGTTCTCCATCGGGTGACGCAGGTATTGTCATTGAAAGAGGTGATGAAAGTAACGTGTTTATGGGTTGGGACGACAGTGCATCAAGTTTTGCATTCGGAACAACTACTGCAACAGGTTCTTCAACTGGTGCATTAACAGTGACACCAGCAGCGGTATCTACAGGTGCATTGACAATAACAAATGCATCCAACAGTGGTGGAACTGCAAGAAATGTTTACCAATCAACATCGGCTCCAACAGGTGGGCAAGGTGCAGTTGGTGATATGTGGATTCTTTACTCCTAATACAGGGGTTTAGAATTCTAATAAATAACAGTATTATTAATGGATAACTAAATGGCAACAGGTTCACAAAAGGTCAAAACACCAGCAGGTTGGAATTCAACTCAAGGTGCATGGGTAAAAACAGCTAGTTCCACATGGAAAGCAGTTGACCAAATCTATATTAAAACTCCTACAGGATGGAATAATGCGTCAGGGCAGACTGCAACTCAAGTTCCTTACCCATACATTGCAAATGGACAAGAACCCAATATAAGAAACAAACAGAATCCGTATCCTTATATTGCAAATGCACAAGAGCCTAACATAAGGAACAAACAGAATCCTTATCCATACATTGCAAATGCACAAGAACCTAATATAAGAAGCCAACAACAACCGTATCCTTATATAGCACAAGCAAGACAACCTAGTACATACCAACATAGAAGTCCATTTACATATAGTAATGTTGGTCAACAACCTACTACTTATCAACATAGGTCACCGTTCACTTATAGGAATCCTGTAAATGCACAAGAGCCTAATATAAGGAATGCACAAACACCGTTCACTTACAGAAATCCAGTGAATGGACAAGAACCTAATATTAGAGATGCAAGACAGCCTGCAACTTATCAACATAGGTCTCCTTTAACATACTCACATAGGTCACCATTTACCTATCAACATAGGTCTCCATTCACATATAGAAATCCAGTGAATGCACAAGAACCTAATATTAGAAATGCAAGACAACCTTCTACGTATCAACATAGGTCACCGTTAACATATAGTCATAGAAGTCCTTTAACGTATACTCATAGGTCACCATTTACATATAGAAGTCCTGTATCTGCACAAGAGCCTAACATAAGAGAAGCAAGACAACCTTCTACGTATCAACATAGAAGTCCTTTAACATATAGTCATAGGTCACCGTCTATTTACCAACATAGGTCACCATTTACATATAGAAGTCCTGTATCTGCACAAGAACCTAATATTCGTTCTGCACAACAACCGTATCCTTATATTGCAGCTGCACAACAACCTAATATTCGTGCTGCACAACAACCTACTATTAAGAACCAACAGGAACCTAATATTAGAAATAATCAGGCACCATTTACGTACAATCATAGGTCACCGTTCACTTATAGGAATCCTGTATCTGCACAACAACCTAATATTCGTTCTGCACAAGAACCTAATATTAGAAGTTCACAAACACCATTTACATATAGTGCAAGGTATCCAGCGAATGCACAGCAACCTTTTACATTCCAAGCACCATTTACGTACAGGAACCCTACTAACGCAAGGCAACCTAACAGTGCAAGGAACCCATTCACATATAGACAACCTTATATAGCGAATGGAAGACAACCAAATAGTGCAAGGAACCCATTCACATATAGAGTACCGTACATTGCAAACGCAAGAACTGGAACACCCGCTAGGTCACCAAGTATTGCACAACAACCCTCAACGTACCAGCACAGAAGTCCATTTACATACTACTTTGCTTACGGTGGCGGAGGGCAGAATTTTTATGAACCATAAGCTGATGATACATATGAATAGTAATATAAAATTTAACAGGAATAATCTAAGATGCCTATAGGTAATAGACAGCAACCCGCTAGCAGATTTGCTCAAACATCTGTCAATGTACAGACGCCTTCGATTGTGCAACAACCGTTTACATATAGTGCAAGATATCCAGCGAATGCACAGCAACCTTTTACATTCCAAGCACCATTTACGTATAATGCTAGATATCCAGCGAATGCACAACAACCGTTCACATTCCAAGCACCATTTACGTATAGGAACCCTACTAACGCAAGACAACCAAATAGTGCAAGGAACCCATTTACATATAGACAACCGTACATTGCAAATGCAAGGCAACCTAATTCATACCAACATAGGTCACCATTTACGTACAGTTATGGGTCTCCATTTACATATAGGGTTCCTGTATCTGCACAAGAACCTAATATTCGTTCTGCAAGACAACCGAGTTCATATCAACATAGAAGTCCTTTGACGTATTCACACAGGTCACCGTTTACGTATAGTCATAGGTCACCATTTACGTATGCTAGGCAAGGTCAAACACCGTTTACTTATAATCATAGGTCACCATTCACTTACAGAAATCCAGTAAATGCACAAGAACCTAATATTAGAAGCAATCAGCAACCTAACATTAGAAGTCAACAAGAACCTAATATTAGAAATGCACAAGCAGCGTTTACATATAACCATAGAAGTCCGTTCACTTATAGGAATCCTGTATCTGCACAAGAGCCTAATATTAGAAACCAACAAGAACCTAATATAAGAAATCAGCAAGAACCTAATATTAGAAACAATCAAGCACCATTTACGTACAATCATAGGTCACCGTCTACTTATCAGAATCCTAGTAATGCACAGGAACCTAATATTCGTTCTGCACAACAACCTAATATTAGAAGTCAACAAGAGCCTAATATTAGAAACAATCAGACACCGTTTACGTATAGTCATAGGTCACCGTTTACTTATCAGAATCCTAGTAATGCACGTCAACCTTCTACGTATCAACATAGGTCGCCGTTCACTTATAGGAATCCTGTAAATGCACAAGAGCCTAATATTAGAAACAGAGATACTACATTCCCTTACATCGCAGTAGCCCAAGAACCTAATATAAGGAATGCACAAACACCGTTCACATATCAAAGAACTGGTCAGTCACCTGTAATATATTCTCACAGGTCACCATTTACGTATGCTAGACAAGGTCAAACACCAACGACTTATAACCATAGAAGTCCGTTCACGTATCAAAGAACTGGTCAAACACCAACGACTTATCAACATAGAAGTCCGTTTACATATAATAGAACTGGTCAAACGCCTGAAGCAAGATGGGATGGAGTGGTATCACAACAGTGGCCTGCAACACCAATTACGTCATAGGAACCTACCCGACAGTGAACAAAGACCCCTCGAAAGAGGGGTTTTTTTTATCTTACTAAATATAGGACAGATATTATGGAGACATCATGCAGAAAATTGAAACCCTAGAACAAGCAAAAGAATTAATAAAACCTTACGACCCTAAGATAACCTCACAAGAGAGACAGGCCATAGGCAATTTTCATCTAGGTGCATTTAATATAGAACCAGGCTATTCAAAAACCTCAGAAAGTTATAAAATACTTGAATGGATGTTTGAAGAAATTTTACCACCAGTAAAGATTGCAAAGTGGAAAGACTTTGAATATCTAAGAAAGGAAAATAGATTTGGTGGGTTCAATGGGTTAAGAAATGAGTCAGTAACATATCATAAATTTTTACCAGTCGGTTATGCAGAGAAACCTAGAAAACCTATTCCAGGCGTAGCAGGTATGGACATGAAAGATTCCGATGGATATGTTAATATAGATACATTAATTGATTGGGACTCAGTTGAAAACAGAGACGAACATGCAGAAGGGTCACTATTGTCTATGTACTATCACGGTGCAAAAGCACATTGGTTAATTCAAAGTATTCAAGAGGAAGGTTTAAGAGCTCCTATTCAAGGGTATGTTGTAGATAATGGTTCCAGTGGTATGAGTACTGAATCTAGTTACACATTTAGAATACACCCAGGCTCTATTCGTTCGGGTGTCTTTGAAGAGATGCAAGATAATGATATGGAAATTATGGTAATAGATAATTTTGATGTTGTGAAAGTGGAACCATCAAGCCTTGACAGCGTATTACAGATGTGGTATAATAAGTTACAAAGACTTAATAAACCATTTCATTGTTCATTTACATATGTAGATGGTTGTATTGAATACAATACTGCATTAATGGACTTAGATTTTAGAGATGAAGTACATGCATTTAACAAACAAGTTTATGAACTTGCAAAAGGTAAACCTCTAACAATCTATATCGGACATGATAGTAGACATGGAGATTTGTCTAAGCTTTCTAAGTTTGCAATCCTAGAAAGTATTAAAAGCGGATTTGGTAATGGATGGATGCATGACCAAATCAGATGGCAACCCGAAGTTAAAATACTTGACATTGCTGAGATTCCCGAGTATACTAGAGAATATGCAAATCAAAGTACTGAATTTACATACAGTAGATTCTTAATACCTTATCTAGAGAACTATGAAGGATTTAGTATCTTTATTGATGACGATTTCATCTTTAAGAAAAGTATATTACCTATGTTTTATTACTTAAACCCTAATGATGCTGTTGCATGTATACAATATCCACAATACAAACATGATGAAACAAAGTTTGATGGTGAAGTTAATATAGATTACCCTAAGAAGCTTTGGTCTAGTATGATGGTATTCAATAATGGACATGAAGACTGTAAGAAGCTAACACCCGAAGTTGTTAACACTTGGACAGGAAAACAGCTACATCAATTTGAGTGGACAGATAAAATCTCTAAAATACCCGAACATTATATCTTTGTAGAAGGATATGATAACCATGAAGAAAAGTACAACTACAGTGGTATACATTATACACGTGGTGGCCCATGGGTAAAAGGGATGGATTATTCAACCATAAATAATCTTGAAGACTTTTTAAAAGTGAAAAGAACATTGCCAATTGGCGATTAGTATGATATAATATTACCGAGGAACTAAATTATGAACGCATTTATATACGACAGTGAGGGAACTTTATTCATCCGTAAACCAAACGGACTTGAATACAATTACGATTCTGTAGACAAACCAGCTTTTGATTTCGATTTTGATGTTATCATTTATGATGATATAGAAGTTAAAATATTAAACTACGAAGATGGTCTAGACTTTGACCGTCAACAAAAAACTGCACTTACAAAAGAAGAGTGTGAAATGATTGAACAATATATTGAGAATAGTGAACCGCCTATAGGTCACAGTCTTAATGCACAATACATAAACAATCTTTATAGAACAACTAAAGAATTCATCGACCAAGAATGTCAACAATATAACTTTGATAGTTTATCTGAAGTTACATATGCTGGTAGGGAAGGTTCAAATCATCCACATAGAAATAATGCTCGAAGAGCAATGGAGTTTGCAGATGCAGTTAATTCTGTTCTAGACCAACTAGTTCAAGAAATCCAATCTACTAGAGAAGACTTCTTAAAGGAATATGATTCTTATGAGAGTGAATTACCTAGTCCATATACGCCAGAAGATACTAGGCCATAGTCAATGGATTTAAACGTTGAGTTAGAGTTCATCAAAGAACCTTTCCATATCAAAGATATGCCTTTGAAAAAAGTATACGTTTTAGACGATTACTTATCTACAACAATGCATCATTGTATTGATGATAAAATAACTAGAAATGCTTTTTGGGGAAAAAGTAATCAAGTAAACTCAAACAGTCCTACAGGATTACCTCATCATAGTTTTTGGGGAGCAGGTTTCTTCAGAGGCCATGACCAAGAAATAGAACATGATATGGAACCCAAAAAAACATATCTTATGAGATGGTTTAATAGAAAGTTACAAACCGACTTTGGATTTATGTGGGAGAGATTTCAATACTTTGGTTTGAATTCTCAGACTCAAGGACTAGAGGGAACAACACATGCAGATTGTGAACCTCAAGATGATTGGAATCTTTCATTTTTATATTATCCAAATAAATTTTGGAATGATTCTTGGGGGGGTTCTTTAAGAATGTATGATAAAATGCAACAAGGAATACACGGAAGAGCAGACCATATTAAAAATCATCAAGTTGCAGAAGTGTATTTTAAACCTAATAGATTATTAATATTTGATGGAAGAATACCACATGGTGCAGACGCACCCAAACCAGCTGCAAAGTATATGGATAGACGTTCTTTGGTTATAAGAGGGGACGAAATTAGTCTAAGGACTTTATGGGGTGAAGATGCCTACGATTGAATTTACATGTTATGATAAAGAAACCACAGAGAATTGGAAACCAGTTCTAGCAAAGAAACTAGTTCCCGATTGGTGGAAGACTATGAAAGTTCAAGAGAATGTTCGTGGTCATAAAACTCAGACTATAAGGTCATGTCCTGCTATGGATGACTGGTTAAAGACTGGGTGGTATCTTTGTGCAAAGAAAGACATGAAAGTATTTGTAAGTGAACATTCTAGTAAATCAAGAACAGACCCACAAGACAGACTTTCATCACCAACACATCCAGCTGGACAAGCAGGTCATCAATTTACTTACTTATCTAAAGAAGATGCACCAACAAAAGATGCATTCAAAATGAAAGCACCATGGAATATTATTACTCCGCCAGGCTATTCTTGTCTATACCTAGACCCCTTTCTATTTCAAAATAAGTATTTTGCAACATGGCAAGGTATGATTGATACAGATGCATTTAATGTGAATATGGATAACTCTCAGATTATTTTCTATCCTAAAACGAATAAAGACTTTACAATTAAAGCTGGAACACCATTGGTTCAAATCATTCCATACAGAAGAGAAGATTGGACAGCATCATATATAACTTATGACAATAAATCGTGGCAAGAAAATAGGTCAGTTAGAACTACTCATAGAGTAGGTGAAGATGGTGGTAAGTTAAAAACAATGGATGAGTGGAATAGGTCACCCGAACTTAGAGAAGAGAAGAGGCATATCGAAGGAATGGCAGGTGCCTATAGAAGAATTAAGTATTGGAATGAGAAGGGAAGAATGTTTAAAGAAGAGAATCCACCACCCGAGTGTCCTATGCATAATCCCGATTTAGTAGAACATAAAGCAGAAGTGCAGTTGGATTTATTTGGAGACCAAGATGACAGTTAGATTAGCATTCCCTACATTTATATTTGAAAGAGATGTACTTGACAAAAAGTATGGTAATGCTTCAGTATCAAAAGAATACTTAACATCCCTTAAGAATGAGATGGATGCATGGAGACAAAGAGACCCAAAAGGTAGACAAATATCAAACAGATATACTGGTTGGCAGTCTCAAGATGGTGTAGAAAAACATCCAGCCTTTCAAAAGATTATTAGATGTATTGAAGCTGCATTGAGAGATGAAGTGCAACAATTCTTTAGAGTTCATCCCGACGATTCACAAATCAAAATAGATAATACATGGGCAAACATAAATGATAAAGGTGCATGGAATACACCACATTTACACAATGGTTGTTGGTATAGTGGAGTCTTTTACGTACATGGAGACGGTGATGAAGGTAACCTTCAACTAATCAATACAGACCCGAAGGTAGTTGCAGACCATCCTACTAACGCTAGAATGCACGAGAGTATGGGATATGGGCCTGTTACTGGAAGACTTATAATGTTTCCTAGTGGTGCAATGCATATGGTAGAACCCAATCCTACAGACAAAGAAAGATACTCAATTTCATTCAATTGTAGAGTACAACAAATAACAAATAGTCGTGAAAGAAGAGACCCTCAAGGGAATCCACCTCATGAGAATGAATTTACTTTTGAATTAGATGAATTAGGCAACCCCACACTGAACTAAAATCTCTAAATAGTAGTATGGAACTTACTATCACACCTTACATACTTTGGAATATCGTTACAGTATTTGTTATCGTACCTATTGGCTTTCTTCTTAGAAACACACTTCAAGAGGTGTCACGACAGGGTATTCTACTCAACAAGACTCGTGAAGAGATAGCAAAAGACTATGTCACACGTGAAGAGATTGAGAGAGACATGGCAAAGTTGATAGACCAATTAAACCGTATCTCAGACAAAATAGACAAACTTACCACAAAGACTTATTTCCAAGAATAAAAAACGCATAAATAGTATTAAACAGGAAATACTATTATGGCACAACCCAATTCAAAAGCAACCCTCAAGGAGTATGTCAAGAGAAAACTAGGCGCACCTGTGTTGGAAATCAACGTTGATGACGACCAGTTTGATGATAGGCTTGATGAAGGTCTTCAATACTTTAGAGAATACTGCTATGATGGTAGTATCAAAACCTATTTAAAACATCAACTTACACAAAATCAGATAGATTCATTCAAGTCAGATGAATCACATTCAGCTGCCACAGCTGGTGGTCAAGTAATAAGTGGACAAACTTACAAAGAACAACAAAACTATCTCACTCTACCCGAACATGTGCTATCTGTTTTAAACATTTTACCATTCAACGACAAATCAAATCTTAATATGTTTGATTTGAGATATCAATTAAGATTGAATGACATGTACGACTTATCTTCAACTAATGTTTTACATTATGAAATGGTGCAACAGAACCTTTCAATGATGAATAATATTCTAGTTGGAAGAACACCTATAAGATACAACATGCATTCTAATAGATTATATCTAGATTTAGATGCATCTAGTTTAACAGCTGGTGAATACTTAATCATTGAATGTTACAGAAAGATTGACCCAACAGATATGACAGATGTCTATGACGATATATGGTTGAAGAAATATTGTACTGCATTAGTTAAGTATCAGTGGGGTGAAAACCTATCTAAGTTTTCGGGAATTGCATTACCTGGCGGAGTCACATTAGACGCTGCACAAATGAAGTCCGAAGCTCAAGAGGAAATTACAAGATTAGAAGAAGAGTCTAGACTGAATTTTGAAATGCCAGTCATGGACTTAATGGGATAAAAACATGCCAACAAATGTATTTTTTAACCATGCAGTTAGTACTGAACAGATGTTATTTGAAGACATCGTTGTTGAGTCACTTAGAATGTATGGACACGAAACATTTTACCTACCAAGAGAAATTGTAGAGGAAGATACTATCCTTGGTGAAGATGTGCAATCTAAATTTGGAGATGCATACTCAGTAGAAATGTACCTAGAAAATACAGATGGATTTGAAGGTGATGGGGATTTAATGTCTAAGTTTGGTGTCTCAGTTAGGGATACTGCAACCTTTGTAATATCGCTAAGAACATGGGAAAGATTCATTTCTCTTGATTCGAACCTTACAACATCATTAAGACCTAACGAGGGAGATTTAATTTACTTCCCTATGAGTGGTTCAATGTTTGAAATCAAATTTGTAGAACATGAGAACCCATTCTATCAAGTCGGAAAATTATTTGTATTCAAATTACAATGTGAGTTGTTCGAATACAGTGGAGAGGATTTCGATACTGGAACAGTAGTAGACTTAGTAGAAAACGAACAGGCATATACAATCGAAATGGTTGTTTCAAATACAAGTGGAGAATTTACAATTCAAGAAGCTATAAAATACAGTGGAGCTGCAACTGGTGAAGTTATTGGTTGGACGCCAGGCGCATCAGACGAGATACGTAAACTTACTATCAAGGATGTTACAAGAACCCTTGCAGTTGGTGATACCTTAGTTGGTGCATCAAGTGGTAAGACAGTGGTCATAGAATCCATTACAGACGTTCTAACGTTTGCAAATGATGGTGATGCACAGAATAAAGACTTCGAAGATAAAGCAGATGGATACCTAGACTTCTCAGAGACAAATCCATTTGGTGAGGTCACATAATGTTTGGTACATATTTTTATAATGAAACAATGAAGAGAGCTGTATCAATTTTTGGTACTCTTTTTAATAACATAACTGTTAAGAAAGTCAAGGCAGATGGAACTGTACTCACGGAACAAAAGGTACCCATAAGTTATGGGCCGAAACAAAAGTTCCTACAAAGACTAGCAGAAGATGCTGACCTTGGTGATGGTATGAGAACTGCAATCAGTATGCCTAGACTTGCATTCGAACTTACAGGGTTTGAATACGATGCAACAAGACAACAAAACAAACTAATTAGAAGTTCTAAATCACAACTAGAGAGTGCAGATACAGGAAAGAGAGGATTCCAGTATCAACCAGCACCATATAATTTAACATTTAGTCTATCGATTCTTGCAAAGAACATGAACGATGCACTACAAATAGTAGAACAAATACTACCATATTTCCAACCCGAATACACAGTTACCATGAAGATGATTGACTCTATGGTTGATTACAGAGACGTACCTATCATTCTAGGTTCTGTAACAATGGAAGACCAATACGAAGGTTCATTCGAAGAAAGACGTGTGATTGAGTACACATTAGAGTTTACTATGAAGTTATATTTCTTCGGCCCAGTATATACTGGTGAAGTTATTAAGAATGTTATTGAAAGAACATACATATCAGACGGAGTGCAAGGTCAAGTTAAGACTGCAAGTGGTCTATTCACTACCAGTGAGATAGACGGTAGTGGACTGGTTAAAGAAGTCAAACATTACGAACCAGCCTTTGGAGAAACAACCTCAACTGCAGTATCTTCATCCACTACAATCTCTTTTGCAACGGCTATAAATACTAAGATAAGTGCAAACGATGAAGTATTCGGTACGAACTTAGCAACGAATCCAACTATAGCTTCGATTGCTGAGGATAAAAAGAGTATTGTTGTATCAAGTGCAGTGACATTAGATGCAAAAACTAAACTTAAATTTGTTGGTTCGGTTGACCCAACTGATACATTCGTCGTTGCAGAAACGGTAACATTTTATGATGATGGTTCTACAAGAAGCTTTGCAGACGATAGGACTACAGATGCGAGTTAATAATGACAAAAGACACGATAGATAAACAGTTAGATGATGTCTTAGACATTCATACTGAAATCAAAACAGAAGTAGAAATACTTCCCAAAAAATTACCTACTGTTAAAGACAGGGGTGAATCAATAGTAAACGACTACAAATATGCAAGAGAAAATCTCTATGGTCTTGTAGAGCGTGGGCAAGATGCAATTGAAGGTATCTTAGATGTTGCAAAGGAAACAGAACATCCTCGTGCATATGAAGTTGCTGGACAACTACTTAAAACGGTTGGTGATACTGCAGAAAAATTATTAGACGTGCAGAAGAAATTAAAAGAATTAGAAAAAGACGACGAAGAAAAAAGGATTGGAACACAACACAATCATCTCTATGTCGGTTCAACATCTGAGTTGCAGAAATTTCTAAAGAAGAATAAGTAATGGTACAACCTACAAACGAGGGATACTTAGGTAACAACCTCATCAAACGTTCGGGTATAGAACATCAATATACCGAAAAAGAGCTTGCAGAATACATGAAGTGTTCTGAAGACCCATGTCATTTCATTGAAAATTACACACAAATTATATCACTAGATGAAGGTATGGTACCTTTTAAGCTTCGTGGATATCAAGATAAACTTATAAAACATTACGATAGTAATCGTTTTAATGTAGTACTTGCATCAAGACAGAGTGGTAAATCAATCACATCATGTGCATACTTATTGTGGTATCTAGTGTTTCATCCCGAGGTTACTGTAGCAGTTCTTGCAAACAAAGGTGCAATTGCAAGGGAGATGATTGCACGTATTGTTACCATGTTAGAATCAGTTCCGTTCTTTTTACAGCCGGGCGTTAAGATTCTCAACAAAGGTTCGATAGAATTTGCAAACGACTCGAAGGTTGTTGCAGCTGCAACGTCCTCATCATCCATTCGTGGTATGTCTATCAACCTACTATATTTGGATGAGTTTGCATTCGTAGAAGACGCTGCAACATTCTATACTGCAACATATCCAGTGGTAACATCGGGTAAAGATTCAAAGGTTATTATTACCTCTACTGCAAACGGTGTAGGTAATATGTTTCATAAGATATATGAGAGTGCAGTACACGGACAATCAGAGTACAAAGACTTCCTTATTAATTGGTTTGATGTGCCAGGCAGAGATGAAGAATGGAAAAAACAAACCATTGCAAATACATCGGAAGCACAGTTTGAACAAGAGTATGGTAACTCGTTCTTAGGAACTGGTAATACTCTTATTAATAGTAACACACTATTAGAGATGAAAGCAGTAGACGGTGAATGGATGAGAGACGGTTTCACAATGTATAATAAACCAATAGAAGGTCATGAGTACATAGTAACAGTCGACGTGGCAAAGGGTAGAGGGATGGATTGGTCGACGTTTACTATCTTCGATGTGTCTACACAACCCTTTAAACAAGTGGCTGTGTACAGAGATAACATGATAAGTCCCCTTCTCTTCCCCGATATTATAAATAAGTTTGTAACACCTTACAATAAGCCAATTGTAATAATTGAGAATAATAACGAAGGTGCTATGGTGGCTAATCAACTACACTATGATATAGAGTACGAAAACGTCTTTACTCAAGGTTTTGCAAAAGCAGAAGACATTGGAGTTACGATGTCGAGAAAGATTAAACGTATCGGTTGTTCTACAATGAAAGAGTTGTTGGAAGAACACAGATTAGAGTTAGTGGATAGACCTACAATCACGGAGCTTATGACCTTCATAAATAAAGGTACTAGTTTCGAGGCTGATAGAGGATATCACGACGACATGGTAATGAATGTCGTAATGTTCAGTTGGTTTATCACCACAGAATACTTTTATCACTTGACTGATACACAAGTCAAAGACTTGTTGTATGCAGAACAACAGAAGATAATTCAAGACGACTTGCTACCAGCGGGAGTCTTTGGAGATGTTTCACAACAGGAAACATCATTTGTTGATAATCAAGGTGATAGATGGTATCACAAAAACATGGAATAGTAATAAAGCTATTAAGTTAGGAAATTAAAAGTTATAAATAAAACAGTAAACAACTTTTTACATTAACAGGAGAAAAAGTATGGCATTTCAAGTATCACCAGGCGTACAGGTCAAAGAGGTAGACCTTACAAATGTTGTACCAGCAGTATCAAGCACAACTGGTGCTTTCGCTGGTTCATTCCAATGGGGCCCTGTTGATGAAGTTAAGACAGTTTCAGATACAAAGGGTTTAGTCGATGAGTTTTACGAACCAGCTAATACACTTGCAGGAGCAGAAGACTTTTATTCAGCAGAAGCATTTTTAAGATATGGTTCATCTCTTAAAGTAGTTAGGATTAACACCACAGGTTTGTTTAGTGCAAATACTGGTGGTTCTACATCATCACTTTTAAAGAATCATGACGAATATGTTCAATCATACGAGAGTGGAGCTCTCGGTGGAACAGTAGGTAAATGGATTGCAAGATGCCCTGGCGTCTTAGGTAATTCATTGAAAGTTTCTGTATGTGCATCCTCAGATGCATATTACAATGATGCAGCGACAACAACAGGTGCCGAAGAGGCAGCTGGTCAAACCGTTATAACACTTTCGAGTGGTGGCGGTGCATTAGTACAAGTCAGAGACATCATCACATTTGGTTCAACAACTCAACAATATAGAGTTCTAGCAATCAACTCAGACAATATCACAATCGAAGCATTAGGACAACCAACAGGAACAGGTCTAGTAGCAACCGTTGCAAACAATACTGCAGTTAATAGATACTGGGAATTCTATGCATCATTCGATAAAGCTCCAGGCAAGTCTGCATCAGCAACAACAGCTAGTGGAACAACAGACGAAATTCACGTAGTCGTAGTAGACGAAGAGGGTTTAATCACAGGAGTTCCACACACAATGTTAGAGACTTATGGATTTGTTTCTCTTGCCTCAGACGCAAAAGATACAAGTGGTGAGTCTAACTACTACAGAAATGTAATAGGAAACAGTTCAGAGTGGGTATATTGGGGACAACATTCAACTGCAATGGTTAACAGTGCAGCGGAACATAGAACACACGCAGTATCAGCGACTACGGGTAAAGCATTCTTAAGACCAACATTGGCAGAAGTTTCATCTTTAGATAAAGGTAGTAATGGAAAAACTGCAACTGCAGCTCAGAAGTACGGTGCATGGGAAACCCATTTTAAAGATGGTGAAACATCTGATATATCTTTCCTAATTACAGGTTCATCAAGAACTGCTGATTCAAGCGGTAATGACCAAGACATTCTTGCAGACTGGACTACTCTTGCTAACCAAGCAGTTATGATTGCAGAAGGTAGAAAGGATTGTATTGCAGTAATATCTCCAAGACGTGCAGACGTTGTTGGTATTACTTCAGAGTCATCACAAGCAGCTAACGTTATCACAACTGCTAACACTATGTCTTCAAGTTCATATGCCGTAATTGACAGCGGTTGGACATATCAATATGACAGATACAACGATAAGTACTGTTACGTACCTGCTAACGGACATACAGCAGGCATAATGGCACGGTCTGACCTACTAAGAGATGCATGGTTCTCACCAGCAGGATTCTCTAGAGGACAGTACCTAGGAATTACTAAACTTGCGTTTAACCCTTCACAAGCATCTAGAGATGACTTGTACAGAGCAAGAGTTAATCCAGTAGTAACATTCCCAGGCCAAGGAACAATTCTTTACGGTGATAAGACAGCATTAACTTCTCCATCAGCATTTGATAGAATTAATGTCAGAAGATTATTCATAGTATTAGAGAAGGCAATATCAACTGCAGCTAAATCACAACTCTTTGAATTCAATGATGCATTCACAAGAGCTCAGTTTAGAGCAGCGGTAGAACCTTTCCTAAGAGATGTAAAAAACAGAAGAGGACTAGTAGATTTCTCAGTAGTTTGTGATGAAACAAACAACACTGATTCAGTCATCGATAGAAACGAATTTGTATGTTCTATCTTTGTGAAACCTTCTAGAAGTATTAACTTTATCACTCTTAACTTCGTGGCTGCAAGGTCGGGTGTTGAGTTTAGTGAAATTTATGGTGCAGTTTAAGGAGTATAAAACATGGCAACAATAGACCAATTTAAAGCACAACTAATCGGTGGTGGCCCAAGAGCAAACCGTTTTAGAGTATTCTTACCAAGAGCTGGAAACAATATCGAGTTCATGTGTAAAGGTGCAAACATCCCAGCTGCAACCTTAAGTGAAGTTGTAATACCTTTTAGAGGAGCAAACTTAAAGTTAGCAGGAGAACGTTCTTTTGCAGACTGGTCAGTTACTATTATCAATGATATGGAATTTTCAGCAAGAACTGCTTTAGAAGCATGGCAGATGGAAATCCAAGCAATGGATAGTGGTGAAGGGTCTACTACACTTGATTACTTACTATCAAGAGGATTTGTAGAACAGTTAAATAAAGACGACTCAGTTCTAGCGAGATACGAGTTCTTCAACATGTTCCCTAAAAACATCGGTGAAATAGCATTAAGCTATGAAACAGTAGATGCATTAGAAGAATTTACAGTTGATTTGACTTTCTCTCACTGGGAAAGAGTTCTTTAAACAAAGTGAAAAACCCACTTTTAGAGTGGTATAAATATTAGTATGGAAATTTTAGGATTTGAAATATCCCGTAAAAAGGATGACTTAAGAACAAAGGAGTTGCCTCAGGCACCTTCTTTTGTTCCACCAGTTGATGATGACGGTACACCAGTCATACAACAACAAAGTGGATTCATAGGTGGCGGAGCATATGGTGCATACGTCGATATGGAAGGCGGTATCAAGAACGAGGCAGAACTCATTCGTCGATATCGTGAAGTGTCTTTGGTGCCAGAATGTGATTCTGCAATCGAAGATATAGTTAATGAGTGTATCACATCGGATAGTTCTGATAGGATAGTCACACTCGACCTCAGAGATGTTAAGCTCTCTGACAGTATCAAAGGTAAGATACAAGACGAGTTTTACAGCATCCTATCAATGATGAAGTTCAATCAGAACTCTCATGAATTATTCAGAAAATGGTACGTAGATGGAAGAGTATACTTCCACAAAGTCGTTGACGCTAAAAATACCAAAAGAGGTATAGTAGACTTAAGAAACATTGACCCGATTAAGATTAAGAAGGTCAGAAACATTGAAAAAGAAAGAGACCCTAAGACTAAAATCGAAAGGATTTCAAAAATAGAAGAGTTCTATGTTTTCAATGATAAAGGATTTGATAAATCCAGTGCAGCGGAAGGAAACACTGTACGAATTGCACCCGAGGCAGTTACATATACGACTTCGGGATTACTTGATTACACTAAGAATGTAGTCATCGGGTATCTGCACAAGGCATTGAAGACTGCAAATCAGTTATCAATGATGGAAGATGCACTTGTTATCTACAGGATTTCAAGAGCTCCCGAAAGAAGAATATTCTACATCGATGTAGGTAACCTTCCAAAAGCAAAAGCAGAACAGTATCTTGCTGATGTAATGAACCGATACAAGAACAAGTTGGTTTACAATGCAGATACAGGTGAAATCAAAGATGATAGAAAACATATGAGTATGTTAGAAGATTTTTGGTTACCTAGAAGAGAAGGTGGTAGAGGAACAGAGATTACTACATTGCCAGGCGGACAAAACCTAGCAGATATAGATGATATCGAATACTTCAAGAAGAAGTTATATCAGTCTCTAAACGTACCTTCATCTAGAATGGAAGCAGACAATGGGTTTAACATGGGTCGTGCTTCAGAGATTTCTAGAGATGAACTTAAGTTTAATAAGTTCACAAACAGACTTCAGAAGAAGTTTGGAAGAGTTTTTACAGACATTCTTAAGACACAATTAGTACTTAAGGAAGTCGTAACAGGTGAAGAGTTCGATAAAATAAAGGACTTTTTCCTGTATGATTATGCAACAGACAACCACTTTACAGAGTTGAAAGATGCAGAAATTTTAAGAGAGAGATTAGATACTCTCGGTCAGGCAGCTGATTACATTGGTAAATACTACTCAGATGAATATATCAGAAAGTATGTACTAAGACAAACAGAAGAAGACATAAAAATAATTGATGCCCAAATCAAAAAAGAAGGAAGTGATGAGGGTGGAGACGATAACGAAGATGACTTCGGTGGATTTTAGGAGTAAATTATGAGTAGCGAAATAGCAAAACAAATCGTTGACCAAATAGAAGCAGGTCAACTTGAAGCTGCAAAAGGTTCTATCGGTGATGGAATTAAGAAAGCAGCTGCAGATGCAGTAGACATGAAGAGAGTTAATGCTCAAGTCGACTGGATGGATGCACCACAGGAACCTACAGGAGAGTAGAGTGAAGTCCTTTAAAACAGTACAACTAGAACTTAACGAGGCAAAAATTAAATTGCCAAGTGGTTCCAAAGAACTTAAAGTTGATGTTGCAAAGGTCGGTGGTAAGAAGATATCTGTATCTTATGTTCAGAACAAAAGAAATAAGGTAGATGTATATCTAGATGGTAATCTCTTTAGTGGAGATTCACCATATAAAGATTTAAAAGCTGCAGAGAAAGAAATGAAAGACATTAAAAAAATAATGTCAAACATGTCCGAAGAAGGTATAAACATAGAGGAAATTATAAATGAAATTAATATCTGAATATAATGACTATCAAATGTCACCAGTAATCATTGAAGCAAATGAGAAAGGACAGAAGGAATACTTCATAGAAGGAGTGTTCATGCAGTCAGAAATTAAAAACCGTAACGGTAGAGTTTATCCTAAAGAGATAATGGAAAAAGAAGTTAACCGTTATAGAAAAGAATTCGTTGAGAAGGATAGAGCATTTGGAGAACTCGGACATCCCGAGGGCCCGACTATTAATCTTGACAAAGTGTCCCATTTAATTACATCTTTAGAAGAAGATGGTAACAATTATATTGGACGTGCAAAGATTTTGAGCACACCCAACGGTCAGATTGTAAGAAATCTAATCGATGATGGTGCCAAATTGGGAGTATCATCTAGAGGATTAGGTTCCTTAGAAGAAAAAGGTGGTGCTCAATACGTAAAAGGTGACTTCCAATTGGCAACAGCAGCCGATATAGTTGCAGACCCATCTGCTCCCGAGGCCTTCGTTGAAGGTATATACGAGGGTGTAGAGTGGATTATGTCTAACGGTATATTGAAAGCAGTTGATTCGGAGAGCATGAGAACCCAATTAAGGGGTGCTAAACTGAATAAATTAGAAGAAACCAAGTTAAATCTATGGAAAAGGTTTGTTGAAAGCCTATAACATATAAATAAAAAAGTAAACTCAAACAGGAGAAAAACATGGCAGAGTTAGAAAATAACCTAGAAAGTACAGAAGTAGAAGTTTCTGAAGCGAAACAACCTACAGACGGTGCTCAAAAAGGTGACGCGAAACCTGTTAAGCAAGGTTCATCAGATGCCGAGAAAATCGAAAGCGGTAAAGCTGAAGTCGTCAAACCCGAAGAAAATCCTGTTGACAAAGCAGTTGATGCACAGAAGAAAGCAGAAAATGTGAAACCAGTTAAGTCTGACCCACATCAAAAGAATGCTGGAAAAGGTGACAGTCAACCTAAACTTGCAAAAGTTTCAGAAGAAGAAGACTCTAAAGATGTTGTTAAGGCAACAAAAATGGAATCAATCAAAGCTATCGTCAACAACATGAAGGAAATGACTAAGGAAGAACTTCAAACTAGATTCAGTTCTATATCAGAAGAAGAAGTTGACGAAACCTTGACTAAAGCAGAAGTAGCTAGAAAAATTGTTGAATCACTAAAGTCTATGGACGAAGAAGCAGTATCAGATATTGCTGAGAAGTGGTCTAAGGAAGAAGAAGAGGAAGAAGAAGTCAAAGAGGAAATCGTTGACGAAGAAACTTCTGCAGAGCTCGAAGCAAATCTAGTCGAGATTGAAGTAGAAGACGACCTATCTAAAATCTCAGAAGCATTAGATTTATCAGATGAAAATGCTGATAAAGCTAGAACTATCTTCAAGGCTGCAGTCTCATCTAAAGTAGAAGAGATTAAAGAGTCTTTAGAAAATCAATATTCAGAAGAATTAAAATCCTCAGTAGAAAAAGTCAAAGCCGACCTCGCAGAAGGCGTTGACAAGTATCTTTCTTATGTTGCGGAAGAGTGGACGAAAGAAAACGAACTTGCAATTGAAAGAGGATTGAGAGCTGAGATGACTGAAAACTTCATCGACGGATTGAAAACATTGTTCACAGAACATTATGTTGACGTTCCCGAAGATAAGTATAACGTTATCGATGAACTCGCAAATCGTCTCGACGAGATGGAACAGAAACTTGATGGTGAAGTCAGTAAAAATATTGACATTACAGAAGAGTTAGATGCCCTCAAGAGAAGTAACGTGGTAAAGACTGCTGGTGACAGTTTGTCTGAATCACAAAAAGAGAAGCTAGAATCATTATCAAATGGTGTAGACTTCAAAGATGAAGCAGACTTCGCTGAGAAGATTGCAGAAATCGCTGAAGCTTACTTCCCAAGTGATATTGATAAACTAGTTGAGGATACTATTGTAGAAGAAGGAACAGGGGAAATTTCTGAAGAGAAAGAACCAGTACTTGCTCCCGATATGCAACAGTACACTCAAGCAATAACTAAACTAAATCCATTAGGATAATTTAAAGGAAAATAAAATGTTTTTATCAGAAAACTTACAAGAGAAGTGGCAACCGATTCTAGAACACTCCGATTTACCAAAAATCGAAGATAACTACAAGCGTGCTGTTACTGCTGTTATTCTTGAAAACCAAGAGAAGGCCCTTTTCGAAGAAGGCCAAACCCTTGAAGAAGCAGCACCTTTAAATGCTACTGGAAGTTCTGCAGTTGCTAACTGGAATCCAATCTTGATTTCATTAGTACGTAGAGCTATGCCAAATCTCGTTGCATACGACATTTGTGGTGTTCAGCCTATGACAGGCCCAACAGGACTTATATTTGCTATGAAAGCAAGATATAACGACTATCCATCTGTAGGAAGAGAAGGTAAAACTGAAGCATTACATGCTGAAGCAGATACTAAATATTCCAATGACAACCAAGTTGTCGCAGACGGCCCTTTAGCAACACGTAATAGTGACCCATTCAATGGTTCATATGCGTCTGATACAGGTGCGGGAATGTCTACAGCAAGTGCAGAAGCACTTGGTGATGTTGAAGCATCAAACGGTTTCGCTCAAATGGCATTCACCATTGAGAAAGCAACTGTTACAGCACAATCCAGAGCATTAAAAGCTGAGTACACACTCGAATTAGCACAAGACCTCAAAGCAATCCACGGTCTTGATGCAGAATCAGAACTAGCAAATATTCTTTCATCAGAAATTCTTGCTGAAATCAACCGTGAAGTTATCAGAAATGTTAACATCCAAGCAAAAACTGGTGCAGCTGCAACAGCTGTTGCAGGAACGTTCAACTTAGACGTTGACGCAAACGGAAGATGGTCAGTTGAGAAATTCAAAGGATTATTGTTCCAAATAGAAAGAGAAAGCAACTTCATCGCTAAAGATACACGTAGAGGAAAAGGTAACTTTATCCTATGTTCATCTGATGTAGCTTCTGCTCTATCTATGGCAGGTGTATTAGATTACGCTCCTGCTCTTAACACTAACTTAAACGTTGACGACACAGGCAATACATTTGCTGGTATCTTAAACGGAAGAGTTAAAGTATATGTTGACCCATATGCTGGTGTTGACTACTTAACAGTAGGTTATAGAGGAACTAACCCTTATGATGCTGGTATGTTCTACTGCCCTTACGTTCCATTACAAATGGTTCGTGCAGTTGGCGAGAACACATTCCAACCAAAAATCGGTTTCAAAACTAGATATGGTATGGTTTCAAATCCATTTGTCGGTGCTACACCAGCAAACGGACTTGCATCAGCAGGTACTAACCAGTACTACAGAAAATTTGCAGTGTCAAACATTCTGTAAGGACTTCGGTTCTAATTCCTTCGGGAATACTAAAAACCCCTCTCACGAGGGGTTTTTTTTGGCGATAAATACCTGTATGAAGATGATTAAGTATGGTGAAGGGTTGGAAGGTTTCTTTAAATGGAAGAATGAAACTACAGGTCAAATAGATACAATGTACCTACCAACAGAAAAAAGAGTTCAAAAAGTTATTGATTGTAAAGGCGAAGACTGGTTTGATGGGAAGACTATCCTAGAACTAGGAACTGCACATGGATTGATTGGTAGACACTTTGAGAAACTAGGTGCAACGGTTTCCTATGCAGATGCAAGACAAGAACTACTGGATTCCATAGAAACAGACTCAGAGAAGTTGTGTATCAATCATAATGAAGAGTGGTCATTTAATAGAAAGTGGGATTTGATTATTCACTTTGGTACTCTATATCATGTCCAAAATATATATGATGATTTGAGAAGAGCATTCAATCATGCAGACGAAATGTTTTTGGAAACTGCAGTTAATACATTACCAACAGCTGAACCGTGGTTCAGACAAGAAGAGATGTCTACAGTTTGGGTAGATACAGGCATGCAGAAAAAAAATTCTAGGATATTTAATGGGTTTGATATGTGGGAAGCTATGTTCAATGATACTCATGTAGAAACATACTTAGACGAGATAGGTAAGACTTATACAAGGTACGATGATGAAGATTTGAATACCGACTTTGGTATAATCGTACCTAACGAAGTGTATAGAAGAGATGTATACGATTGGACACTGGAAGATGTACATCCTAAAAACCCAAACCAACCAGTCAAACATGCATCCATACCACCAAATTATGTTCACTTCCGTAGGTTCTGGCATATCCAAACACCATAAATACAAGGTACAATACAGTACATTACACATACACACACAGGAGAAAATATGAGTAATTCAAAATCGGGGTTCGAAATCAGAGCCGACTTATTATCACAAGCAGAAGGTCTTTTGACCTCTAATTATCAGAGGGAAGTTGACGCTATCTATGCACACAACGATTCATTCCCAAATGATAAGAAACCTTTACCACTAAGAGAAATCACTGGTGAAGAGGTTATTAGAACTGCAAGACAACTTAATGAGTTTGTAACTGAGAAGTAACCTAAATACTATTGTGGGATGAATTATTCATCCCCTTTAAAGAGAAATATTATGTACGATAAACAAATCAATGTGAAAGAAGGCCCATGGGAGAAATCAGTTTTTCCTAATGGAGTTGAAACAACAAATGTATTGAGTCGCAAGACCATTACAACATTCATAAAAGATGGATATCTTTGTGAAGAAACAACAACAAGAGAGTATAGAGGAGAAGACTATCATGACACTACCTCTAACAAAAGGATAACTAGAGTACATGGTTGATATTAATAAATCCATTCTCAATAAGAATAATTTTAGACTTCTTATTGATAAGATACCCACAACAGAATACTATATTAAGAAGTGTAATATTCCTGGCGTGCAGTTTACAGAAATTGCACAAGGTGCTGGTGTTGGATTGGATGCATATTTTCCAGGCGACAAGGTTACGTTTGAAAATCTCTCAGTAGATTTCTTAGTCGATGAAGACTTATCAAACTTTAAAGAAGTATATGATTGGATGAATGCAATCGTACCAATCAAAGACCCATCTGATTATGCATCCTATGTTGGTAGTAAACAAACTGCAACTGGTACCTCTGCATCCCTAGGTGGAACTGATAAAGAGATGTCAGACATAACTTTGATTACAACAACCAACAAAAATATACCTAATAAATACTTTAGATTTCATGACTGTTTCCCAATCAGTTTGAGTGGTTTAGAGTTTGAATCGGGTGCAGACGGAGAGGCTGTAGTAGCCACTATTGAATTTAAGTTTACTTACTACGACATAGAAACCACTAGTTAAAACCCACCTTTTGTGGTATAATATACATTATGACTTTAGATGAATTGAAAGCCCAATGGGCAAATGACTGTGAAATAGATGACATTGAATTGGATACAGCATCCTTGGCTGTTCCTCAACTCCATGCAAAATATCAAGACTTACTTACCAGTAAGATTCTAGTCCTTAAAAAATACCAAGAAAATTATAACTCTTTACTTAAAGATAAGTGGTTGTGGTTCAATGGAAAAATGGATGACGATAGAATTAAAGAATTAGGTTGGGAACCCGACCCATTCAATGGTCTAAAAATAATGAAGAACGATATGAGTATCTTCTTCAACGCAGATAAAGATTTACAAGAACTCAATGCAAAGATTGAGTACCTCAAGGTTACTGTAGACTTTCTCAAAGAATGTATGCAGAACATAACATGGAGACACCAAACGATTAAGAACACTATCGATTGGAGAAAGTTTATGGCTGGACAATAATGAATCTAAAAAATCACTTATGGACATACCCCTCACTACTAACTTCAGACGAAGTTGAATTTATTAATGGTAAGGCAATGGAGTTTCCTCTAGAGGAAGGTGCAGTTGGGCAAGGTGGAAGACTAGACTTAGACCCCGATGGAGAAGACAGGGGTAAAGAAAGAGCTGCTGGTGGAGACGGTGGTAAGGTTGTAGATAATATTAGAGCATCTGATATTAGATGGATTTTTGGTAATGCACAAGAAAACTTAGGTGATGTTTGGACAAAGATTAATGATGCAGTAACAATGGGAATGAAGCAAAGTGGTTGGAATGTTGAGATAGAAAATGTAGAACCATTGCAACATACAACCTATCATGCAAAACAAGGTTCACGTGGTGGGTTCTACACATGGCATACAGATGCTAGTGATGAACCATATGCAAATAGTGGTATGATTAGAAAACTAAGTTTCTCTCTACAGTTAACAGACCCCGATGAATATGAGGGTGGTAACTTTCAATGGATAGAAGATGTCCGTGCAAAGGATACACTCACACCTAATGATTATACAAGAGACATGAGAGATTACTATAGACAGATTCCAAATTCTGCAAAACAAAAAGGTTCATTAGTATTGTTCCCTTCATTTGTACACCATCAAGTAACACCAGTTACACAAGGATGTAGAACTTCCCTAGTGGGATGGTTCATAGGATATCCATACAAATAAAATGAAAGTCACAGTCTCGAAGGTAGATGAGTGTTTCATGAGGGTAGACTGTGATGATGGTTTAGCCAAAGACCTACATGATTACTTTTCCTTTACCGTACCAAACGCAAAATTCATGCCAAGTTATAAGAACAAATGGTGGGATGGTAAGGTATATCTTTTCTCAATCAAAACACACAAAATTTATATTGGATTACTACCATACGTAGATGAGTTCTGTAGAGAAAGAGGATATGCATTTGCTGGTATTGGTGATGTCATTGGACATAAACACAAATTAAAAGATTGGAACATCAAAGATTTAAACTTACCGTTTGAACCTAGAGACTATCAGATAGATGCATTTGAGTCCACAGTTAAGTACGGTAGACAACTATTGTTATCACCCACTGCAAGTGGTAAGTCTCTTATCATTTATATGTTGGCCAGATACTATAACATGAAAACAATAATAATTGTTCCTACTACATCATTAGTGGAACAGATGGCAGGAGACTTTAAGGAGTATGGATATGATAAAGAGATATGTAAAATTTATAGTGGTAAACCTGTTTTCCCTTCTGACATTACGATATCAACATGGCAAAGTTTTAGTAAAGCACCTAAAGAAGTCATGCAATCGTTTGATGTAGTTATAGGAGACGAAGCACATCTATTTAAAGCAAACGTATTGAAAGGTATTCTTGAGAAGATGAAGACTACTGCAGTACGAATTGGTTGTACTGGTACACTAGACGGAACAGAAGTACATAGATTACAACTAGAAGGTTTGTTTGGCCCAGTCAAGAAAGTCATATCAACAAAAGAATTAATGGACAAAGGTACGATTGCAAATCTTTCTATAGATTGTGTCATACTCCGTCATACAAAACAAAAGAAAATGTCATACCAAGATGAGATGGATTACCTAGTATCAAATGAATTACGTAATGACTTCTTATGCAACCTTGTCTATTCTCTGAAAGGAAATACTTTAGTATTGTTTCAGTTTGTAGAGAAACATGGTAGTCTACTACATCAAAAGATGTTTAAAAGACTGGGTGACAAGCTTCATTATGTTTACGGTGGTACAGATGTTGCAGACCGTGAGGCTGTAAGAGAGTATGTAGAAAAGGCAGATGACAATGTCATACTTGCATCATACGGAACCTTCTCAACTGGTGTAAACATTAAACGTATAGACAATATTGTCTTTGCATCACCATCAAAAAGTCGAATTAGAAACCTTCAATCTATAGGTAGAGGTCTTCGTAAGGTCGATGGTAAAGATTCCATGAGGTTGTTTGATATATCAGATGATTTGCAGTGTGAGAATCATACTATCAATCACCTTAAAGAACGTATAAATATATACAACGAGGAAAACTTTAACTACGAGATAAGGCAGTTCGACTTAAAATGACATCACCACAAGATTTAACAAACAGAAAGTACGAGGTTGTAAAGCTGAAGACTGGTAGTGAGATTGTAGGTATGGTAAGAGATACAAACAACGGTGTTGAAATAACTTTACCTATGATATGTCAACTAACTGTTCAAGACAAACTCAATACACTTGCTACGTTTTATCCGTATGCACCCTTGAGTGAAGACCCAATTATTATGTTACCAGTAGACCAAGTGTTATATAGAAGTGTAATGAATCAACAATTCATTCCCTTTTATGATGAGGCTTCCTCTAGATGGTTGGAGATGGTTGAAACACAATCAATCCCTTTAACTAATCAAAAAATAACCACGGACGATGTGAGGCGTGATTACTTGAATAAAGTAATGGAGTCTCTAATCCCCGAAGACTTAGAGTTAATTGAAGAAGATTTTGAAATTGAAGACTTCGACCCGAAGAAAACAATTCATTAGGTTTTTTATTTGTCTAAATAAGTGCGTATCATCCATGGTTATAACAGGATATACAAAATTTTTATATAACTTTACAGGAAAACTATGTCCACAGCAACATTATTTGCAAAGAGCATGGTGCGAAAAGCTAGAGAAGTTTCAGATAACAAATTCGTTTGTGAAATCTGTGACACTATCGAATTTCTAGTTCTATTGACTCTTCCATTTGCGTTACCATTTTTGATTATTCTATCATCTGCTGGTTAATGCTTAAGCACAAACTACATAAACTACGAGAACAGACAGAGGTAGTATTTCTCTGTCTGATTTTCTGTGCGTCTATCGCAGCGTTGGTACCTAATGTCTGATATATGGTTCTTAGTCAGTGGTCTTTCCTTACAAGTAATAATACTAATAGCAATTTATATATACAACCCCAAATGAAATATACATTTATTTTTATACTCTTAACATCATGGGTCTTTAGTGACAGAGAGCCTGGAGCTTTAAGAGCAGTTAGAGATTTGGAAAAATTCAAACAACACATTCAAATGATATGAGAGAATTAGGAATGTCACTAGTAGGATGCATGGTAATATTTGCATTCTTTTCACTTAAAATTTACCCCAACCTAGAGTACACAGGATATAGCAGTAATCAGTCTTGCACTGGTATGTGTTATGCAGAGTATGTGGAACTAAACGGAACTGTGGTAGAACAGTTACAAGCAAAACAAGCTCTTGCAAACTTAGATGAGTTTAGTCAAATTAGAAGTTTATGGAGTGGTTGTGCAGCTTGTCATGGTCAAGAAGGTCAAGGTATGGCAGTCTTCCCAAAACTTGCTGGTCAATCTGCAGATTACATAGTTAACAGACTTAACACTTATAAGAATAGAGGTGAGGTCGGTGCAATGAGTTCCACGATGTGGGCTCAAGCAGGTATGTTGTCAGATGCAGATATCAATATGATTGGTAAATTCATTGAGGTTGAACTTAAGTGAAGCACGACTCTTGGAAGAGACCCGTAGTCAGACAATCAGTATACGACTTGACATCTTTAAAACAGGGTGAATTAACCTTACTAAATAATACTGTGAAGGAAGCAACAGACGAACAACTAGAAGCATGGCAAGATGAAGACTTCTTTATGAAGGGAGACTTTTCTGCAATGCAATTATTTGTCGTCGTCCCAGCAGTTATACAGATTACTGTATTCTTTATGATGCTCGGTATGTTTTGGATGAATGAAAAACTATTTTAAAATTGTCGCGAAGCTGTTACTAGGACTTGGTAAAGAGGAAAAGGTCGACCTAAATCCCCTCGATATTATGTTTATCTGCATCTTCCTCGGGATTTCATTCTTTTTGTTAATCGGTACGTTACAGTTTATACTCGTTCTATTGATTAGCTAAGTATATCCCCCTTGGGACATATTCATTTTATCACACATTTTCTATTTGTCTATAGGCTTTTATAAATAAATTTAATTTAAAAAGCCCCTTACAATACTACGATAAACAGGTATAATGTATACATGACTACAAAAAAAGACCCTAAAAAAGCAGAACATTACGTCAATAACAAAGAGTTTACAGCTGCAGTTGCAGAGTTTAATGGACTTGTTAGAGAAGCAAAAGATGCTGGGAACGAACCCCCTCGAATGACTGAATATATTGGTGAGTGTATCTATAAGATTGCTACCCGATTATCCACTCGACCTAATTTCATCAACTATACTTACCGTGACGAAATGATTTGTGATGCAATCGAAAATTGTATCCAATACATTGGTAACTTCAACGTTGAAAAATCAAACAATGCATTTGCATATGTTACTCAGATTTGTTATTACGCTTTCCTAAGAAGGATTCAGAAAGAAAAGAAACAAGTCTACATCAAACAAAAACAAATCATGGAATCATCTATTACAATGGATTCATTTGCAACTATCGATGGTCAACATGACCCATCATTAGTCAACTCTAACGTAGAGTGGCTGCAAGAGAATATGAATCGTGTAGAGTATGAACCACGTAAATCAAAAAACAAAAAAAAGAAAACTAATAAGAACTTAGAAAACTTTACTGAATGAAGATAGCAATATTAAACGACACCCACTGTGGTGTCCGTTCAGATATGGTTGAAATGTCCAAGTATCAAGGACGTTTCTATAAAGAGATATTCTTTCCATACCTAGACGAGCATAACATCAAACAGATTATCCATATGGGTGATTACTTTGATAGACGTAAGTACGTAAACTTTGCATCGATGAAAGCAAACATCGAACACTTTGTAGACCCACTTAATGAAAGGGGAATCAAGATGGACTTGATTCTAGGTAACCATGATACATATTATAAGAACACGAATGATGTTAATTCACCCGAGTTACTTCTTTATAATCAACCTAATATTACCGTATATGCCGACCCTATTGTAAAGGAATATGACGACTTCCCAATTGCATTAGTTCCATGGATTAACAATGATAACTATGCAGACATGGTAGACTTCATGCAGACTGCAGCTGCAACTCATTGTATGGGTCACTTCGAGATAGAAGGTGCATTACTATTACCTAACATGACATGTCAACATGGACTCGACATATCGTATCTCAAGAGATTTGAACAAGTATACAGTGGACATTTCCATCACAAATCAGAAGTAAAGAATGTTAGATACTTAGGTTCACAAATGGAATTCACTTGGTCAGATTATAATGACAAGAAGTACTTCCACATTTTTGATACAGAAACAAAAGAACTTACACCAGTTCACAATCCTTTAACCATGTTTGAGAAAGGATATTATGATGATGGTAAGATAGAAAATTTCGAGGCCTTGCAAGATATTGACTACTCAAGATTTGAGGGTAAATTTGTAAAGGTTATTGTTGTTAATAAAGACAATCCTTATTGGTTTGATTCATTCCTAGACAAGGTACATGCATCCAACCCTTTACATGTTGCAATCGTAGATGATAATAAACATATGGATTTCTTTGACGATGATGAAATCGAAGGAGTCGACGATACCCTAACCATATTATCCAAGTATGTTGATGGGTTAGAGATACAAGGTAAGAAAGAAAAGCTAGACGAGATTATGAAGACCTTATATAATGAAGCATTGGACGAACACACTTACTTATGATAAATTTTACAAAGGTAAGATGGAAGAATTTACTTTCATCGGGAAACAAATTTACTGAAATAGAATTAAATAGTCATCAAACTACTCTTATCCTTGGAGAGAATGGTGCTGGTAAATCCACACTATTAGATGCATTATGTTTTGGATTATACGGACGTGGATTTAGGAACCTAAAAAAAGAATTACTTATTAATAGTATTAACGAGAAAGCTTTAGTCGTTGAGGTTGAATTTTATATCGGTAAAAAAGAATACAAAATAATCCGTGGCGCAAAACCAAATATATTTGAACTCTATGTTGATGATATACTTGTTAACCAAGACGCAACAGTGAGAGACTATCAAGACCATCTTGAGAAACATATTCTTAAAATGTCTTACCGTTCATTTACACAGGTTGCAATTCTTGGTTCTGCTAACTTTACACCCTTCATGCAACTTAGAGCAAAAGACCGTAGAAAACTAGTAGAAGATTTACTGGATATCAATATCTTCACAACAATGATGCAGCTTCTTAGAAAGAAAAAGGCTGCACATATCATTGAAGTTAAAGATACACAACATGCAGTTGAAATCTTAGAGGAAAGACTCAATGGATTGAACGAACAAGTAAAAGTCATGACAGAAAATAGAATGACAAAGATTACTCAGTTTGAAAAAACGGTAGTGGATACTAACATTCATATAGGTGAGCTATTAGAAGTTATAGATACTAACAGTGAAGAGATTGCAACTATACAGTTAACAATTTCAGATAAAGATTCCATTAGTAAGAAGTTAAAAGACTTACAAGATATGGAGAAACAACTTACCAATGCAAGAAAGAAAGCATTAAAAGAAGTTGAGTTCTATGAAGAGAACGATGAATGTCCAGTATGTAAACAGGGTTTAGATGAGGAACATAAGAAAGAACATCTCGAATCAAAGACTAAGAAGGCAACGGAGATTGCATCTGCATTGCAACAGATTGAAGACGGAGTTTCCAGTGCCTCAAAACGAATCATCGAAATCAGTGACATCCAGTCAGACATCGACAACATCCAAAGACAAGTAGGGTTACATCAAACAGAAATCCTATCCAATCAAAAATACATCCAAAAAATTAATGGTGAAATAGAGACATTAAAAATTGAATCCGATGGTGGTACAGATGTACATGAAAGAATCACCAAAGGTGAAGATGACTTAGATGTGCTACACACCAAACATAAAGCTCTTATAGACAGAACACATTACTATGAGATTGCAACCATGTTGCTCAGAGACCAAGGTGTTAAAGAGAAGATTATTAAACAGTACGTTCCCATCATGAACAAACTTATTAATAAGTATCTAGCACAACTTGAGTTCTATGTTGGGTTCGAACTAGATGAATCCTTCGACGAAACAATCAAATCAAGATTCCGTGACGTATTCAAATATGAAAACTTTTCACAAGGTGAGAAGATGAGAATCGACCTTGCACTACTATTCACATGGAGAAGTGTTGCAAGAATGAAGAACAGTGTAAACACTAACTTACTTATTCTAGATGAGGTATTCGACTCGTCACTAGACGTTACAGGAACAGATGAATTCTTAAAGCTGTTAAACACCTTGACAGATGGAGTAAATGCATTTATCATTAGTCATAAAGGTGATACATTATATGATAAGTTCAGTAATGTGTTAAGATTTGAGAAGTATAAAAATTTCTCTAGACTAGCAGAATAGGATAAATAGTATTATGAAATCATTCAATCAACTACTCGACCCAAAACTGGAAGATATCAAACTTGATATCCCAACACTGGATGAAGCATTAGAAGTTAAAGACTTACCTTCAGAAGTAACCGATGGGTTGACCATTGAGAAACATAAAAAATCTAATAGTAAGACTACAGTTTTTGTTGTCAAGACACAAGATAGAGATAGTGATAGAGACGAGGTAGAAAAGAAGTTAAGGAATGCAGATATCACTGCAGAGGTGAAGGGAAGTTCATTATCAAGTTTTGACCCTATCTTTATTCCATCATTGAATGGAGACCGTGCAATCATCATGTTTAAACCCAAGAGTGGTGGCATGAATGAGACAACACTAAACTCAAGTATCACAGAGTTGTTTCCTTGTATTGCATGGGAGAAGAACTACAAACCCAAATCAGTTTCATCATTCTATGAGTGGATACTTCAACAGGATGTAGACAAGTTAAAGTGTGTTGGTAGTACAGACAAACAATCTGCAAAAGACTTCATTGCACAAGCAGAAGATTCATCTAAGTTTCAAGAGAAAGTAGAGAATGCAATAGGTATTACAAAGTACATTTACGATGAAATGAAAGCGAAGTCAATCAAGAATGTTTTTTGGGGATACCGTGCAAAACCAGCTGGTGTTCCATCCAAACATCCAGGCGACATCTTCCTTCAGTTTACGGATGGTGCAATCTTAGGAACCTCTCTTAAAGCAGGTGGTAAGAAAACTTCAGAACCTAAACTCAACACATACGTAAACCCAATCTTCCAAGCATTTAAAGAGGGTAATCAAGTACCTAAGTTATCTGCAAAGTTACATAAAGAAGTATTCTCTAAGATTGAGGGTATGCCTTCTGCAAAAACCTATGATAGTAAAGATAGAAAAATTACCCAACAAGTCCTAAAGGATTTTGACAAGAATAATAATGGTAAGTACGAACAGTACTATAACGAACACTTAGAGATAGTCAGACAAGCACTGATAGACCTATTCAATAAGAATGGTAAACAGGGTGGTAAATCATTTGACTATATAAAGAAAGAAATTTTACGTGAAGCACCAGGCGTCCCAACTAAAGTTATTAAAGGAATTGGTTCCACGTATGAACAGGTTACAGATGATGATGAACTCGGAGTATTTTTACCAGTAGTTAAGTTCATTAAAGCAGAAGCTTCTAAATCATCGAAACAGAATTGGTTCCTACACCTTGCATCGAAAGATACAACGTACACCATGCAAATGTCAGTGAGGACTAACAAAGCAGGACATGCTGGACTTAAGAAACTCGGACAATTTTATAACCTTGCCGTAAAATATAACGGTCTACTAAAGAAATAATTATGTATCAATTGATAGAAGAAGCCTCTAAGGTTTTAAGAACACCCCCACAACTATTCAACTTTGAAGAAAGAAAGGATGCAGAAGAAATAGAAACTGCACTCAGTGAAGCAATGGATAGATTTGGTGGAATAGGTTTGAGTGCAAACCAAGTAGGATTGGATGCAAGAGTTTTTGTAATGAAATCTCAAGACCAAGGAAACGTTTGTTTTTTTAATCCCGAGATAACAAAGGTATCACAAGAAACAGATTTAATGAAAGAAGGTTGCTTATCGTTTCCCGATATGTACCTTATGATTAAACGTGCAAAAATGATAGAACTAAAATATCAAACTGCACAAGGTGAAGAAAAAGTTATAAGTCTAGATGGACTTGCATCAAGATGTGTTCAACATGAAGTCGACCATCTTAATGGTATCATCTTCTTACAACGTGCTTCAAAATTGAAATTAGACCGTGCATTAAAATCACGACCTAAAGAAAGAGCTAAGAGAATAGAGTATGAGAAACGACAAGCACTTGCAAAATACATTCAAAGTGTATCAGCCGATAACAATTCAGAACATGTTGAGTCCACAGGACAGCATGAGTCTGATAAAGTATCATCTAACGCATAAACATTTAAGAACAGTTGGTGACGGTACAGACTACCGTGCCATAGACTTCTGTCACATAAAAACATCATGGGTACGTGACTGTTTTAGACGTGCAGCTCAGCAATGTACATCATATATATTTCAAGTAACAGGACAACATTTCTATCCCGAAATGATGGCACTCAATGAATGGGACATAGGTGGAGTTCAGAATCCACACCTAGATACCTATTCTAACTCAGAGATTAATGAGAATGCAGTACCCGAGACAGGAAATTCAAGAGAATGGACATGCATTTTATATCTAAACGATAATTTTAGAGGTGGTGAGACCTACTTTCCACCCAGTGAAACCTATCCAATAGGCCATACGCATCCCATAGAGACCGCTGGGGGACTTCTATTCCAAGGTCTTTACCTTGAACATGGCGTGAATGCTGTAAGAAGAGGCCCTAGACACACCATTTCAATGTGGTTTACAGACATCGAAGACAAAATGATTATCGATGAGAGAATAAACCTAGACGAAAACCAACACCAAATCCAAAGAAAAAACTCCTACATCCCACGCTAATCATGCCTTGACGATGCCTCTGGCTTTTTGTTATACTATGTATATAATGAAAAATCAAGAGGTAATTATGTGGGATGAATGGTTAGAAGAGTACGAACAAGTACAGTGGAAACAGAATGGTGACTATTACATTGGTTACATTAAGAGTATGGAAGACAAACATCCAGTGACAGGTGATTCTGGCTTAACTGTTAAGGTCGTATCAATCAATCACGAGAATGACTGGAATTCTAAACAAAAACACCCTATCGTTTATATCCCTTGTACTGCATATGACAAAATCGAGTTAGAGATTTGGACTGATGGAAGAGGTTGTGATAACTCTGCAATTGGTGTCAGTGGTTGTTATGAGTCATACAAATACTACTTAAAGGAAGTTGCATAATGAATACTTACTTAAAAGAAATTACAGATTGGTCTGAGTCTAAAGTCTCAGTACCAAATCATACCTACATTGTAAACAAACAATTACAACTCGTAGGATATATCAAGACTGGAACCAAAGAAGAAATCATCTTCAAATCTCCAATGAAACAATTTTCTAAATCAAGGAGAAAATTTATTACGCTCTAGGCCTTGACAATGCCATGCAGCTAATGATAGCATATACTTATGACTGAGACAAAAAGAAACCAAAAAGACCAACTTGCCAAACTAATGGCAACCGAGAACATTACTATTGTTCATAAACCAATACCAACTGCATACTTCGATGTAAAGAATAGGATACTTGCTTGTCCTACTTTCAAAGATGATATCAGTGACGAACTTTATGACTTGTTCATGGGTCACGAAGTTGGACATGCATTGAATACACCTTACGAGGGTCTTCATAATGCATTGACAAAAAACAAAACACTTAAGGGATATCTTAACGTTGTTGAAGATGTTAGGATTGAGAAAGCAATCAAGAACAAATTCCAAGGATTGAGAAAATCTTTCTACACTGCATACAATGAGTTGATGGAAAAAGATTTCTTTGGTCTTAAAGGAAGAGACTTAAACACACTTTCATGCATTGACAAAATCAACTTGATTACTAAGTGTGGTTCAAGAGTTCAAATTGCATTAACAGAACAAGAACAAAAATTCTTAGACATGGCAGAGGCTTGTACTTCTTGGGAAGAAGTTGAAGTTTGTGCTGAAGCAATCTATAACTGGTCAAAAGAAAATGAGACTAGGGATGAGAGTGACGAATCAATTGTTCCTAAAATGTTCGACCTTGGTGACGAAGAAGAAGGTGACGAAGAAGAGAATGAGTTCCAAGATGGTGAAGGTGGTGATGACCAATATGATGATGATACTTCAGATGGTGAAGAAGATTCAGATGAAGATGGTGAAGAGGAAGACAAACTTCCCGAAGCTCCCGAGTATGGTGACGGTGACCAAGACGAAGATGGTGAAGAAGACGATGTAGAAGGTGAGACAGAGAAAAAAACTACTGGCACTTCTAAAGAAGGTGGTGTTGCAAGTCCCGAAGATTACGATGGTGAGAATGGTGCTAGAGAATCTATCACTGAACATCATGCACATAACAATGAAGAAATGTTTCTTGATGACAAACCAGCATGGAGAGAACAAATCAATTTGAGAGAGAGATTCAAAAATGTTGAGTCAACTGATATCGTCATTGGTCACAATCAAGTTCTTACAGATTGGAATGATTACTGGGCAGAAGAAGCTAAAAATGGTAGAGCAACTGCTGAGAAAAACAAAAAGAAGTCAATCTTCACTGGAAAGAAATTGATTGAGAGAAACAAAAAGATTGTTGCTCACATGGTGAAAGAATTTGAAATGAAGCAGACTGCACAAAGAAGTGTTAAAGCTTTCAGTGGTAAAACTGGTAAGTTAGATATGAACAAACTTGCAAAATACCAAATCGTTGATGATGTTTTTAAAAGAGTTACTTACTTGCCTGATGGACAGAATCATGGTCTGAATGTTTTACTTGATTGGAGTGGTTCGATTGGAAACAGTTGTGCTGAGTTATTAGAACAAGCAGTTATTCTTTCAGAGTTCTGCAGAAAAGCAAACATCCCTCACAGAGTTTATCTCTTCAGTGATGCATACTCTAAGAATAGTGATGACTACTATACTCATGATGATGGATACCTTGTTGAATTATTCTCTAATGAAATGAATAACAAGAAGTATCAAGAAATGATGACTAACGTTGGAGCTCTTTGGATGAATCACTTCCTAGGAAAGTTCGGTTGGAGAAGCAGTCTAAAAATGGAGAAGGCTCACAATAGTTTTTACGATGGTGAGTATGCAATCGATTATGAAAACGACCCTTACTTCTACTTCGATACTAATGTCAGACCAATGAGTTACAGATTAGGTGGTACACCTCTTGACCATTGTTTAGTTGTCATGAGAAAATTACTTCCCGAGTTCAACAGAGCTTATGGAATTGAGAAGTCAATCCTAACAGTAATAACAGATGGATTCTCACATAGAAGTTCTTTACTCAATGTTGATTCTTCAGAAAAGAATGCATGGGCAAGAGGAGAAGGTATTGACCCTTGGGATATTTCTGAAGTAACTGAGATACTTGACCCATTCGATAATAAAGTTTTTCCTCTAAAGAATAATACAAGAAGTAGATATAACAGATACGATGACTCTTTCAAAAAAACTCAGAACCTATTGTCTTGGTTATCTAAAACTTGTAACGTCACTGTGACTGGTTACTTTGTTCTTGATAAGAAGAGAGACTTGAATGACATCATGGGTTACACTTCTCTGAAAGATACATGGTGGGACAATGACAGACAAATCTGGGCTGAGATTAGAAAGAATGGATTAGTTGTTGACTGTCACGGTTACAACAAAATGTTTTTGACTGCAACTTCTTCACTTGGTGTTGATGGTTCAGACGAATTAGATGATGACTTGGTCGATGCCAAGAAGTCTAGAGTGTTGGCTGCTTTCAAAAAGAATCAGAAAGCCAAGACCACATCAAGATTTTTAACAAATGAATTTATCAAGGAGATATCATGAGAGACCCACTAAGAGTAGACGAAGCTTATTACATTAACCACCAAACAGATTATTCGAAATTTGCAGATGCAGTTATGGATGTTGGGCCTGCCCCATGCACCTTCCATAATTGTTCCAAGTATCAAGAATGTAAAACAGAAGAAAAGGAATGTTTTGCATTTAGAATATGGGTCAACAAAGGTGAGAAATATTTGACTGAGAAAAATAAAAAAGGTGTAGTAAAATGCCTAGAGAAGATGGGAACTAGATTTGAAGAGCTTAAATAACAGCCTTGACAATGCCATCAGCTTTTTAGTATACTATAAAAGATGAGAAAACAAATTGAAAACGGAGACTATATGACAAATTCAATTGATGTAAACGGTAAGAAATTTTCTTACACACCCGACAGGGCTGAGTTTTTGGGAGAACTCGTTACGAAATTCCCTAACCAAACTTCCTTTGGAAGGAAAGAAATCAAAGATGCCTTTGATGGATATTTCCCTTCATGGATTAAATCCTCGAAGTATGACTTCAAAGAAGCTCAAGAGACTGGGCCTTTGATGTACAATCTTCATGCAGTTATCACTGGTTATAATGGTGGGTATTCAGATGATGCCAACGTTGTTCCAATGAAACCTGCTCCAATTGCAGCTGTTGCTTCCCCAAGTAACATGCCAGTTGCAGCTCAAACAGAGTCAGTCAATCTACTCGACGATGGTGTAAAAATTATTCCCGAGAAGATGTCTAACTATGTTCCTTTCGGACATTTCAAAGATGTCAAGAACATTATTAAATCCAAAATCTTCTTTCCAGTATTCGTTACTGGTTTGAGTGGTAATGGTAAAACTCTTATGATTGAACAAACATGTGCTCAATTGAGGAGAGAACTCTACAGGGTTAACATCACCATCGAGACAGATGAAGATGACCTAATGGGTGGTCACACTTTAGTCAACGGTAACGTTGTCTTCAGAGAAGGGCCAGTTATCAAAGCAATGAGAAAAGGTGCTGTACTTCTATTAGACGAAGTCGACCTTGGTTCAAACAAGTTGATGTGTCTACAATCAGTTCTTGAAGGTAAAGGATACCTAATCAAGAAAACTGGTGAGTGGGTTTCACCTACTGCTGGGTTTACAATCCTTGCAACTGCAAACACTAAAGGACAAGGTTCCGATGATGGAAAGTTCATAGGAACTCAAATCATGAATGAAGCCATGTTGGAAAGATTTGCAATCACAATGCAACAAGAATATCCACCAGTGAAAACTGAGAAGTCAATCCTTTCAAAAGAAATGGAATTGACTGGTGACGTTGATGCAGACTTCGTTGAGAAGCTTGTTGACTGGGCTGACATTATCAGAAAAACATATTACGAAGGTGGTATTGATGATGTTGTTACGACTAGAAGATTGGTTCACATTGTCAATGCATTCAGAATGTTTAATGACAAACTCAAGTCAATCACCATGTGTATTTCAAGGTTCGACGAAGAGACTAGAAATAGTATCCTCGACCTCTACTCCAAGATTGATGCTGGAATTGATTTGAATGCTGAAGATAATTCAGAAAACCCTGTTGACGAAACAGGGTACTAGGAGTATACTAGTAACATGTTCGGTAAAAAAGTTCAAACAATTGATTACAAATACAATGAGCAAGAACTCCTCAAGGAGTTCAAGCTCTATGTTGACAAAACATACGGTGAACATTATTCCAAAGATAAGTTTCAGGCAACTGAGTTTATCATGGATGGTGGTCACGGTGAAGGATTCTGTATCGGGAACGTGATGAAATATGCACAACGATATGGCAAGAAGGGTGGTTATAATCGTGCTGACCTTCTCAAGGTAATTCATTATGGATTCCTTGCTTTGTACAATCACGATAATTATAAGGAGACTAACTAGTGATGAAAATTAGTAATGATACAAAAGATGTTCTAAAGAACTTCTCAACAATCAACTCGGGCATTCGAGTCAAAACAGGCAACAAACTGGAAACTATTTCCAATATGAAAAACATTCTTGCAGTAGCAACTGTGGCTGAGGATTTCCCTCAAGACTTCAGTATCTACAACCTGCCAGAATTCTTAGGTGCGACATCTTTAATGGATGACCCCGACTTCCAATTCAATGATTCTTCATTGTCTGTGGCAGATAACAATTCTTCTCTTGCGTATTTCTATGCAGCGGAAGGTATGGTGACTGCACCCGACAAGATGATAACTATGCCAGATGCAGAGATTGAATTCAAAGTAACGTCAACACTATTGACTGACCTTAAGAAAGCTGCAGCTGTCCTAGGTGTTAACGATTTGATTCTCAAATCAGATGGAACTAACGTAACATTAGTTGTTACAGATAAGAAGAGTCCTACTTCAAATACATTCTCAAGAATTGTAGGTGAAGGTGATGGAACTACTTATGACATGAATTTCAAGATGGAGAATCTTAAAATTCTAGACGGTAACTATGATGTTCAAGTATCATCAAAAGGTATATCTCATTTCAATAATGCAGATGTAGACTTAGAGTACTTTATTGCACTGGAGCCTGACAGCAAATACAATGCCTAACCTATATAATAATAGTGTGAATATTGTGCCAGTCTCTGCAATATACGCGGGAGTAGTCCTCACTCATCATTGGGTGGACTGCACTGCAAACTCGGTGGGGGGTTTGCTCCTATGAATGAATTTCTCTATGTAGAAAAGTATCGTCCTCAAACTATTGATGACACTATACTTCCGAAGGAACTTAAAGAAACCTTTAAGGAGTTCGTAAAGAACGGAGAGATACCTAACCTATTATTGTGTGGGTCAGCAGGTGTTGGTAAGACGACAGTTGCAAAAGCATTGTGTAATGAACTCAATGCAGACTTTATAGTAATCAATGGTTCCGATGAAGGACGATTGATTGACACACTCAGAACAAAGATTAAGAACTTTGCATCCTCGGTTTCATTATCGGGTGGTGCAAAAGTTGTTATCTTAGACGAAGCAGATTACATATCTGCAGACTCAGTTCAACCAGCTTTGAGAAACTTCATAGAAGAGTTCTCGTCCAACTGTAGATTTATCTTTACATGTAATTACAAGAATAGAATTATTCCACCATTGCATTCTAGAACTACGGTTATAGATTTTGGTATTACACCATCACAAAAACCTAAACTTGCACAGCAGATGTTACTTAGATGTAAAAACATTTGTGAGATAGAAAACATTCAGGCAGATGAACGTGTCCTTGCAGAACTTATTATGAAGTTCTTCCCCGACTTTCGAAGATGTCTAAATGAGATTCAACGTTATGGTGTAAGTGGAGTTATAGATAGTGGATTGATATCAACCCTATCCGAAGAGAAACTAACTCCATTGATAAATAATATCAAAGAAAAGAATTGGTCTGCCATGAGAAAGTGGGTTGGTTCAAACTCTGATAATGATTTCAATTCATTATTCAGAAAAGTTTTTAATGCACTGGAACAGAAATTGGAACCCCAATCAATTCCAGCTGCCGTGTTAATAATTGCAGACTATCAATACAAGTCTGCATTTGCAATGGATTCAGAGATAAACTTTGTTGCTTGTCTAACTGAAATCATGGGAGAATGTAAATTCAAATGAGTGAATATGATGATGTAGTAGATAGACAAAGGAGATTACTCCTTGCAGAAGAATGGGCAAAAGGTGTTAAGTCACTTCATGCACATGCACTAACTTCCTGCTGGTACGATACTAGGGGTAACGATGGTTCAGTATTGGACATTGAATACAACAACGGTGTTGTTATGAGAGAGATTAGAGAGACAGGTGAAACTGTATTCTTTGGTGAACCTCTTAAAGGTGATGCACTCCTCTCAGCTTTCGGACAGAATACAGGAAAGTAAATGCAGAAACGAAATCCTTTCGATTTTGTTAAGTCGGTCTCTTCCGATAAAACTGATATCATGGTTGATGATATCGAAGAGAAAGCATATCAGCCATTTCTAATTAACAAATCTTTGTCTTACCACCAAGATTCTGTTTTCTTTACTAACGAAATGAATTGTCGCCACGGTCTAGATAACCGTCTTCAGTATGTATTTTTCCTAAATACTTTACGAAAACGACAGAGATTTTCTAAATGGTCTAAACCATATGTTAGTAAAAAACTCGATGTCGTAAAAGAATATTATCAGATGTCAACAAGAGAAGCTAAAGAATTATACGTTCTCTTATCTGATAAAGAACTACGTGAGTTGAAGAACAGAATGAATACTGGTGGTAATAACAATGGATGATGCACAAGAAAAAATAGTTTCAGAATTAGTCGAAGTAACCTTTCCCGAAAAAGATGATTTCCTAAAGATTAGGGAAACACTTTCACGCATAGGTGTTGCATCAAGAAGAGACCAAGAACTATTCCAGTCATGTCACATACTACACAAACGTGGTAAGTATTACATCACTCACTTCAAAGAGTTATTCAAACTCGATGGTAAACCAACTAACATAGATGAGTCAGATATCGGTAGAAGAAATACTATCTGCAAGCTTCTAGCACAATGGAAACTTGTAACTTTGGTTGACCCTTCTAAGATAGAAGAACCAAATGCACCCCTTTCTCAAATCAAAATCATACCTTACAAAGAGAAAACTAACTGGAAATTGACAACTAAATACTCTATTGGTGGTTCTAAATAGATAAATACTTCTGTTAAACTTTAATAGGAGAAACTTATGTGGGACTTTATTAGTAGTATCTGGGCATTTATGTCAGCGATACCAGCAATTATATCTATATGTTCAGTCATTGTCATGATGACCGACACACCAAAGGACGATGCTCTTTGGGCAAAGTGCTATAAATACATAGAAGTCTTTGCACTAGCAATAGGAAAGGCAAAGGACAAAAATCCATTATTGGATAAGTAAATAATTAGGAGAACATTATGGACGGTACAACAGGATTAGTATTACTACTCGTATTGGCGTTTGTGTTTTTCGTTGTTAAAGGAAAAGATAAAAAGGTTAAACCTAAATCTGTTCCTTCCAAAGCAAAACCTAAAGCACCTACAGTTGCAGAGTTAAAGAAACTCACAAAGAATCAACTAGTAGAGCTTGCAGAAAAGAAAAACCTTAAGGTTAAAAAATCTGGCGCAAAGGCTGCAGTTATCAACGAAATCCGTGAACAATTGAAGTAACTCTTAATAGAGTTTGAAAAAGAGGGACGTTTATCGTCCCTTTTTTTGGCTTACAAGAAAGTAAAAAGAATAAATAATTGCATGAATGAGATATTTGAGTTGATAGGTGAAGTGGGAGCCCCAATTGCTGGAAGCATAGTCATGGGATTTTTTATCTTTACTGTTATCAAACAAATCCTTGAGGGTGTTGTTGACGATATAAAAACGTTAACGATGTTCTGCAAGTCCTTAGAAAACCGTGCGAGAACAATGTCAAATGAAATGATTAAGATTGACATGTTAGTCTCGTCAGCACTTGAATTGAGACCCGATATAGAACGTATTGCACGTGCAGAAAACTTTATAGAAGACGGTAAGCTCGACGTAAGAAGGGATTAACATGGAAACTGAAGTTGTTGAAGTTGTAGCAAATACAGACCCCACGTTAGTTACTCTACTTAATGAATATGGTTTTCCTATTGTCATGATGGTTGGACTAGGATATTTCATTTATTATATTTGGTGGTTCGTAGGTGAAAAACTAGAACCCGAAATAGAGAAACAACATTTTGCACTCATCAAAGTGATTGACCAAGTCAGAATGTTAGACCAAGATTTAATTCGTTTACAACAGAAGGTAGACGTGGTTCTCGAATATAAAGAGAACGCAAAAAAGAAAGAGGTTATGAATGCAGAAAATAGCAGCGATAATAATTAGTGTTTGTTTTGCACTTAGTGTAAGTGCAGATGAAATTGTACACAAGTTTAAGAGTCCATCCTTTAATGGGATAGGAATATCTGCACATTATCTTACGATTGAGAACCAAGAAAAGTCAAGACGTGACAAGATAAAGCAAGACCTTGAAGATGCAATTGCAAAAGCAGATAGAGAAGCACAGAATACAACGCTTGCAAAATTTTTAAGAAACGTAGAGAGTAGAATCTACGCTCAGTTAGCAAAACAGTTAGTGGAGAATATGTTCTCTAATGGAACTGCAGCTGCATACGGTACATTTGTAATGGAAGGAAATACTGTTACATATGAAAGAATGACTGGGGAAGATGGGGTTGATTTCATACGATTAACAATTGTTACTGAAGATGGGACAACAACGGTTTTAGATATACCAGTTGGTACAGGAAGCTTCTAAACAATGAAAAATATACTAACAGTAGGACTACTAGTTCTACTCATGAGTGGATGTGCTAGTATTCCTAGCATGACAGACTCATGTGAATCTCTTGTTATGTCAAGAGTCGGCGAGTGTATTGAGAAGGCAGAAGTAGTAAATATACCTACTTATAGAGAGTTGGCTGATTTACCACCAGCGGATACGATGCCAGTTGTTGCAGTATATGCTTTCCAAGATAAGACAGGACAACGTAAGAGTAAAGATGGAATTGCATCTTTCTCTACTGCAGTAACCCAAGGTGCAGAATCATTTTTGATTGATGCCTTGAAGACTGCTGGAAAAGGTAAATGGTTTAGAGTAGTAGAAAGAACAAGTCTCGATGCACTTGTAAGAGAACGTCAGATTATTCGTTCTACTAGAGAAGACTTTGCAAACCAAGAAGGTAATGAAGATGCCCCAACAGGTATTCAACCTTTGCTGTTTGCTGGAATCCTACTGGAAGGTGGGATTATTGGTTATGATACTAACATTGAAAGCGGTGGACGAGGCGCAAGATACTTAGGTATTGGTTCAAGTGTGTCCTACCGTAGAGATGTTATCACTGTATCGTTGAGAGGAATATCAACTTTAACTGGTGAGATTTTACTGAATGTACAGACTCAGAAGACGATTCTAAGTACAGGCGGTGGTTATGATGTATTCCGCTTCGTTGATATGGATACGAAGTTAGTGGAAATGGAAGATGGTAAAGCAGAGAATGAAGGAGTTACAAGAGCAACTCGTTCTGCAATTGAACTTGCCGTCTTGGAACTAATATACCAAGGACACGATAGAAGTTTTTGGGTAATTAAAGATGGACATCGTCACCCACATGGAAGTCATGGTAGGAACGAACTACATCAAATAGAGGAAAAACAGGATGAAGAATAAATTATTACTCATTATGTTAGCATTAGGAATGTCGGGGACAGCATTTGCTGGAGCTGATGATAACGAAGTATGGTTACAGCAAAGTGGTACTGCATTGACATTGAACATAACTCAAAAGGGTTATGGAAACAAAGTTGGTGGTAATGACTTTAGTGGAACATCAATAGATATGCTATTGACTGGTGCTACTAACAGTTTAACATTAGTACAATTCGGTGACAGTAACAAACTATACGGGCCTTTCATTGCAGATTCTTCAACAGTAAATTTAACTTTTACTGGTGACTCTAACTCAATGGATTGGAACGTTGGTTATCAAGGTTCAGCAGATAACTTAAATATGTTAGGAGCTGTTACAGGTTCATCTAACACATTTGATATTGATGTTGGATACGACCAGTCTGCAGAATACTTAAACTGGGACTTAGTAGTAGGTGGTTCAAGTAATGTATTCACTACTAAAATAGATAGTGACAATGCTGTTTGGAATTGGACTGTTACAGGTTCAACAAATGACATCAATACTATACAGGCAGACGCAACAGATAATAAAATTACTGCAGTCTTAACTGGTTCAGGCAATGATATAGATATCATTCAGAAATCGGGTTCAGATACAGGTTGTCCAAGTGGTCAATCATGTAGTGGTATTATTGATGTAAGCTTCGTGACTTCTAATGCAAATATTGACATCGTTCAAAAAGACGATAACGATTAATTTTCTTCTGATTGGTTCACTTGCAATTGCAGCTGAACCAATTGGTGAAATAGTCGAACAGAAAGGATACGCGGGTTTACAGAGAGACGGTTCACAAACCATTCTCTCTGCATCCGAGTTACCCGATGTGCTGATGTATGATACAGCACAAACCGTAAACGGTAGAATGAAAATCCAGTTCAAAGGAACTGAAGAGTTGGATTTAACAGAACATACCAAGGTTTGGATAGACGAGGTTTATTACGACCCCGACCCATCCAAGTCCAAAATGGCCATAAGAATGGCCCAAGGCACCGCCCGATTTGCTTCGGGTTTTGGTGGAAAAATTAAGAAAGCTAACATAAATATAACTACCCCGACTGCACAGATAACAGTCAACGGCACCGACTTCACTACAAGTATTGATGAAATCGGAAGGTCACTTGTTATATTGCTGCCTGATAAATGGGGAGCTCCTTCGGGAAGTATTTTAGTTAGTAATGCAGGCGGTGAAGTATTATTAGATGAGGCCTATCAAGCAACTATGGTTTCTACATATGACTCATCACCAACTAAACCAGTAGTGGTTAATGGGATTACACCCAGTTTAATTGACAACTTATTCATTGTCAGTCCACCCGACGAGGTGAATGAACAAGTTGCAGAAGAACAAAGAAGTAACGAGAATGATAGTAACAATGTTCTTGATGTAGATTTCTTAGAGTTCAATGACCTAGAAGAAAATTACTTTGAGGATGATGAATTAGAATACACGGAACTCGACAGAGACTTATTAGATGTCGATTTCCTACAGGATTTACTAGATGTTGTCTTGGATATTGACCGTAAGGTTGGTATTGATAGAGAAGTATCTAATGCCTTCGGAGTGGTTCGTATTGACGGAACTCTACCAGGCTTTGATAAAGACACTCAATACAATACAATTGTAGACAAGGGTCTTGGTCAGATATGGTTCTACAGGGAAGTGAATGGAATTATTTCTATTAGACTCCCTATATATGCTCAAGCAAGTATTAGAACTATAACAGACGAAAAAGAGTCACTAATTAGGGTGGGTGATGGTTCGTCTCTAAATATCACCATCACACAAACAAACTAGGAGAATATATGAATATCATAGAAAAGTTCCGCTCATGGCATGAAACTCAAATCTTTGGATTTCAAAAAGCTATGAGACTAGATGACTACCACATGATGTGGTTGGCATTCGGTGAGGGAGTTGTCTTATGTTTATTATTTCAATGGTTATTTTAAACTAAAATGAAAAGAATTTTATCATTATTAATAATGCTTCCCTTGTTAGTCATTGCAGATGATGACAACAAGGTTGATGTTAACACTACTGGGAGTCAGTCTAATGATTCCCTAGTGTTTAATCTAACACAAATAGGTTATAACAACGATACCGTCTTTACAATCGGTGGTTCCAATAACACATTTCTAATTAAACAAGAAGGAAACAACAACGAGATTTCCTTCGTAGATTACTTTGGTTCGGGAGAAACTTGGGGTGGAGACCTCGATGGTAATAACAATGCATTACACTTCGAACAAAATTGTACTCGTGGTTCCAGTTGTGGTAAATCTGATATAGGATTTCACATTCAAGGAGATGGTAACTCAGTTCGATGGGGTCAAGGAAAGGTTCTATCAAACGCTTCAGATGAGACATTTTCACTCGATTCGGATGAGGGTGGTAATCATAAACTAAACCTAGACATTCACGGTAATAATAATTCAGTCGCAGGGTTTCAAAGAAATGGTGCTCAAAATCAATACTCAGGTCACACTGCAACCTTATACATCTATGCAAATGACAATTCACTTTGGGTGAAACAAGAGAATGATGGTGCAAAGACTTTAAACTACATTAGTAGAACAGATGATAATACAGGACATATAGTTCAAATGGGTAGTGGGAGTCACACTTCAACCATAAATCTCACTGGTACATACCCATCAACTTTAAATTTATTGCAAAACTCAAGTACAAATCAATCATATACACTCACACAAAACTGCGTTACAGTAGGTGGATGTAGTGTTACAATAACTCAAGAGTAATGTACTCTTGGAAAGCGTGTCTTGTTACGATACTTGCCCTCTTTGCATTAAAGGTTACTAATCCTTATTTCATAGAGAACATATCTTGGACATGGTTCGATTACTTACATCAACAACAAGGAGAATTTTATGTGGATGACATCGTTCTTGTCGACATCGACGAGAAGTCTCTTGAAACTTTTGGACAATATCCTATACGTCGTGGTATTTACCGTGACCTTCTTCTTGATACCCATTATAGCAATACTCATATTTTTGGTATGTTATTTTCTAAACCCGACAGAGACCCCACACAAGACGCGATATTTGCAGAGGGATTAGTCAACCGTCTCACAATCCTTGGAGCTGCTCCAACATCACAAACTCAAAAAGGTTCTGCACCATTCGTAGGTAACTCAACGTTTGGGGGTGGTAATCCTAAAGATTTTCTGTGGAACTTCGATGGAATTGTATCGCCCATCGCGATGCTGAAAGATAATACTTATGGGGTTGGAGTTGTGACGGCTACTCCAGCTGTCACTGGAACACCAAATTTTGATGGGACTACGCGGTCTGTACCCCTATTGGTTACGGCAAACGATGAAGTATATCCCTCACTAATGTTAGAAGCTTTACGAGCCTTACGTAACGAACCAAGTTATCAAACTAAAATTACTCCCGAGACTGGTGTAGAGTGGGTTCGGATGGGAAGAGACAAACCGATAACCACCACTCCAACCAGTGATGTAATGATATCCTATTGGAACAAATTCCATAGAATTTCTGCAGTAGACTTACCCGATTCTAATTTCGAGAATAAAATACTTGTATGGGGTTTGACTGCAGAGGGTTTGAATAATCCAGTTTCAACCCCAAGGGGAGTAATGTATCCCCATGAAGTGCAAGCGAACCTGCTCCAAACCGTTTTGACAGGAGTTCAAATACAACAATCCTACTATCTTGAATCACTAGAGTCTGTTCTTCTTCTGTTAGTTCTGCTAATGATAGTTGCGATGGTTTACAAGCTTCCCACAGTTCTTTCGGGGACAGGGTTTCTATTACTTGTAGTATGCCAGATTGGCGGGAGTTATTATATTTGGACTTCAGAGCTCGTTCTTTTCGATACCTTCTTTTCATCGTTGGCCTCCTTAGTAGTTTTCGGTCATGCTTCGTTCAACAAATACTATGTGACTTTCCAAGAAAAGCAACAAATAAAGAAGCAGTTCCAAAAGTATTTATCTCCCGACATGATTGAAGAGCTACAAAAACACCCCGAAAAATTGAGACTTGGTGGAGATAGAAAGGAGATGACCTTCATGTTTATGGACATCATCGGATTCACTCCTATAAGCGAACATTACATGAAACAGGATGACCCCGAAGGATTAGTAGAATTGATTAACAAATTCCTTGATATGCAGACTAAGATAATCCTAAATAATGGTGGAACCATCGACAAGTACATGGGCGATTGTATAATGAGTTTTTGGAATGCTCCTATGGAGTGTAAGAACCATGCAGACCTTGCCGTTAAATCAGCACTGGAAGTGCTAGAAGCAACAAAGGAATTAAATGAAGAACTTAAACCTCTCGAACTGCCTCCTATTAATGTTGGGATTGGTATCTCTACAGGCGAATGCATCGTTGGAAACATGGGGTCAGAACTTAGATTTGACTATTCCGTCATTGGAGATGCAGTTAACCTCGGAGCTAGACTCGAAGGACAAACGAGAAATTATGATGGGGTGGACTTGTTGTTATCACAAAGAACTTATAAACAGTGTAAGGTTGGAGCATACATTGAAGTCGATAGAATACACGTCAAGGGGAAAAGTGAAAAGGTCACTATCTACACTCCAATTAAAGGAACCCATAACTGATTTTCAATGGGGTACATTTGTATCACTTCAACTTCTTGATATGTACACTACCTATAAAGGATTGCAATACGATTGTGTATTTGAAACGAATCCTCTCTTTGGTGAAAGACCTTCAGTAATGACAATGGGTGTAAGAAAGATTGTTATACTTGCCCCAGCAATAGTTTCTGAACAGAACAATCAAACATTAAGTATAGAAGACATGAGAGATATTAACCTTCTTATGGGTTTAGTTGTCCTTAACAATGCAAGTATTTCAAACAAATCATCAAAAAGATGCAATAAATTGTAAAAACCCCTTGAAATTTCTAAATCAGTCCCCATATATGCTATATATACTATTGTAATTGCCTTCGGGGATTACATAACATAACTTGCTTAATAAAGGAGAAAACTATGACAAGTAAACAGCTCGGAGACTTCGATGTCTTCAATTTCGGGAAATCATTCCCATTCGCAATCGGGTTCGACAGAACTCTTCAACTATTAGAACGTGCCAATCAGTCACCGACTAATACAAACTATCCACCTTACAATATTGTAAAACACGATGCAGAGAACTTCAGTATCGAACTTGCATTAGCTGGATTTGATAAAAAGGACATCACAATCTCAAAAGAGAAAGAGGTTCTTAATATCGAAGGTAAACAAAAGGAAGGGGAAAACCTTGAGTACGTCCATAGAGGACTTGCAGCTCGTTCATTCAAAAGAACATTCACACTTGCAGACGACATTGTCGTTAAAGGTGCAGACATGAAGAATGGTATTTTGAGTGTATCTTTGGAAAGGATTATACCCGAAGAAGATAAACCCCAAAAAATCAAAATTTCTTAACAAAGCCTCTTACAGATACACCTGTTATGTTATATAATAGGTGTATCTATTATTATGGAGTATAGATTATTATGACAGAAGAAAGAAGAATGGGATTAGAAATTATCGAAGGGGAAACTAAAGTACCCGAAGTAGTCCTACCTCAGAGAATTGATGGTGAATTCGTAACACTAGACACACAACAACAGTTTGCTGGTAAAAGAGTAATTGTATTTGGTTTGCCTGGCGCATTCACTCCAACATGTTCAACACAACAATTGCCTAGCTTTGATGAGAGATTTGAAGAGTTTAGAGAAAAGGGAATTGATGAGATTTATTGTGTATCAGTGAATGATACATTCGTAATGAACTCATGGTTCGAATCATTAGGTATCAAAAATGTTTACCCTCTTCCCGATGGTAACGGTGAGTTTACTCACTTGATTGGTGCAGAATGTTCTAAATCAAATCTTGGTTTTGGATATAGGTCTTGGAGATATGCAGTTGTAATCAACGATGGTGTAATTGAAAAAGCATTCATTGAAGATGGCTATCAAGACAATGCAGAGTCCGACCCTTATGAGACTTCAAGCCCAGAAAATATATTGAAAAATCTTTAGAAATCGCCTTGACAGAGTTGTGCTAAATATAGTATAATGGAGTCATGATGAGTGATAATAAATATTTTCAATACAATCTAGAAGACCTTCACCGTAACAGTGAAAGTAAACAGTTTAATTACATTACTTTCTTTGCAGGCGGTGGTGGTTCTTCATGTGGTTACAAACTAGCAGGTGGTGACGTTCGTTACATGAACGAGTTCCAACAGTTACATGTTGACACCTACCTAGAAAACTTCCCTAACACAGTACATGAATGTAGAGACATCAAAGAAGTCACTGCAGAAGGTATCATGGAGCTTAGTGGACTTAAGAAATACGAATTAGATATCATGGATGGGTCACCACCTTGTCCACCATTTTCTATGGCAGGTTCCAAGAAAGAAGGATGGAACCAAGAGAAGATGGCATATGGTATGAAGCAACAGAACATTGAAGACCTAACATGGGAAATGATTAGGATTGCCGAAGGGTTAATGCCTAAAGTTATAATATGTGAGAACGTGAAAGGTCTTTCAATGGACTATGCAAGAGACCATCTAAACAGGATGGTAAACGATTTCGAAGCACTAGGATACTCAGTGACTTGGAAAATCATGAAGGGACATCAGCATGGTGTACCTCAGAAGAGAGAAAGAGTATTCATGGTTGGTGTACGTGACGATGTACTTGAAGGTATTGGAATGCCTTGGATGTGCATGTCATCTGTATTCCCCGACCCAGTAAAAGAATTTGCATCTATAGAAGATGCAATCCATGATTTAGAAACCGATGAAGATAACATGAAAGATGCAGCTTATCTAGAGACTGCCATGGACGATTCTTCAAAAGGTCATTGGGTAAATGGATTTGATGTTCATCCCGATGAAAAGTTTGAAGGTTGTGTTCCATGTAAAGGTCTTACACCAGTATTAAAAGAAAGAGACAACCAAGCATATACCTCTATTGGAGACCATATTGTAAAACCATGGTTCCAAGAGAACATTGCACTAGGACATATCAAACCCGAAGATGAGAAACATTCTTACTATATGTCAAGAATAGTTCCTAAACATCTACCAGCTCATTCATTGACTGAACAAGGTTGTCAACCTAAGTTTATGGGTGGTAATCATTTCCACCACAGTGGTAAAAGAATTTACACACCAAAAGAAATGGTAAGATTAATGACTCTACCAAACGACTATAAAATGACTGGTGATTACAATGATAAAGGTGCAAGAATAGGATTGATGGTAGCACCATTGTGTATGTACTACTTAGTTGAAAACATTAAAGGACAAATATTAGAACCATGGAATTCACTGCAACAAAAGACTTAGGATTTAAAGAAACATTCAAAGAATGGAACGGTAAGTATCTTACTGAAGATTCTTATGATACTGTTATATCATCCATTGGTGTCGAGGATGACATCATTAAAATCTATAAACCTCATGGTACACTCATGGGTGAAACCTTACTTGCATGTATTGTAAAGAGAGCATATACAGGTACGACTTATCAAACAGTTAAAGACACTTTGTTCTCTATCGATGATACATCTACAATGAGAGCAAATGCAGCCGGGCCTATCGACCATGAAGAGATGAAGGCAAAAGGATTAATCGAAGGAAAGGACTATGTCCTAAGAACTCCAAACAGTTACTACCCACTTAAGAAGAACGGTGAGTTCAATCGTATTGCAGAAGCAAACGAGATTCATTCAGTTCTAATCGGGTATAAACGTGGCAGATTCACAGGAATGATTAAGGCAAGTGGATGGATGGATAAGAAATCCAACAAAGAAAAGTTTGAAACCTTATCACAGATTGCAAACGTCAATGAACAAGCATTGAAGACTGCAGTTCCCGAAGTATACAACTTACAAAAAACTTTTGCAGATGAATGTATAGATGAGAAGTATCACATTGGTGGTTCACCGATGACAGCTTTATCTGCAAACAAATATTCAACTGGTGGGACTGCAAAGATGTCTGCACATTTGGATGGAAAAGATTTAGAGTTCGGAATGACAACTATGTGTGTCTTCCGTATTGGAGAATTTGGGGGTGCATACTTATGTTTCCCTAGATATGGTATTGCTATTGAAGCAGATGATGGAGACGTACTGATTGCAGATTCAAATGAATTGCACGGTGTATCACCTATCACTGGTGAAGGAGTAAGGTTATCATGTGTTGCATATTGTGATGAACATGTTGCAACTAAAGGGAGAGCTGGAAAGACTGAGAATCCTATCGGCCCACATGCTGGAAAGTATGAGGAGAAAGGTTCACTCGACAGCTTTTTCTAGACCTAAATAATAATGTATCAACTGGAACGTTTCCTTTTGGACATCAACGTTATAACATATCCCTCGTAGGGATAAGGAAAAAAATATGACAACACAAAATCACCTGTTCGCAGGTTTAAAAAAGAGCTACGATATAGAACTCACCCGAGAACTATGTCCACCCAAAGAAACTTATCAAACTTGTAAATTCAAGAAAAGACTTGTAGTACACAAGGATAAGATTCACATCATTGACCCTATTACAGGGGAACCATTGCAACCGAGAGAAGAAATCAATCTCACTCAAAATGTTATTGAGATTAAAACTTCATTCAAGTACAGAGGTTGGTTACATTCAGAAGAACCACTATTTGTACAAGTCGCTGCTGATGGAAACTTCATTCTAAGAAGTGGATTCAACAGATACAAAGCTGCAACGGAAAGTGGTTGGGAATATCTATTAGTAGATGTGTATGAAGATGCACCAGTCCAAAAGGACAACATTGCATTTAAGTATGTTTGTAACAATACTAACCTACCATCTAAACCTAATAAAGATATTGACTTCATTAGAGGTGTAGTAGAAGCGATTGATGCAAATGCAATCAATCAAGAAGTCGAAGCAGAGATAATCTCATTCTTAAAACAAATCACATCAACAGATGATGGTATGCGTTTAAAGACAGATGAAGAGATTGTCAACTATGTCGATGTAACGGAAGTAAATGACGATGGTTCAGAGAGTACTATTCAAGAACTATCATCTTCATGTTTACTATATAAAGTCTATAGACAAAGAGGAAAGAACAGAAACATTCTACCATTAGATGGTAAGGGTGCAAACCAAATTCTAAACTCTCTTAAAAAAGGATGGGCTGGAGCAAGAAACAAAGATGTTACTGAGTTAGGTTATTGTTTTGAGAAGAAGACTACATGTCACAGGATATTGTGGGATGGTATGAAACTTTATAGTAAATATCAAACACCTATCATGTTATATGGTTATGTTGAGAATCCCTCATCAATGACTTTAAAGTCTGATAGAATAGAAACACTTGCAAGATACGAGTGGTTCATAGAAGAATGTGTAAGAAGATTTACGGATTCTCTTGACTATCACAAGATGGGACTTAACTTCATGGAACTTGAATGGAAGTTCAGAGAAATCTTTCAGTGGGGTGGATTTATACCTCAAGATAAAACACCACATTGTGATGAAAGTGGAAGGATAGTAGAACTATGATTATAATGGTTGGTGGAGTTCCATGTTCGGGAAAGTCAACTCTCATGAGAAGACTTATCTCTAGGTTAGATGAACCCAATCTAATTGAACCGATGAAACTATTTAAGTGCCAAGAACATGGTGACATATTAGTAGTCGGTCAATATCCCGAGGGAGAGACATTCGGCGGAACTGATAAGCTCTCTCACGGTTCTATCCCACAGTTTAGAGAGTTCATTGAAGCAATGAACATTGCATACAAACATGTTCTAATAGAAGGTGATAGATACTTTAGAGGAGTAGACATAGAATGGTTGATGCAAAACCATGAAGCATTAGTTTACGTTCTAACAGTAGACATATCCGAAGAACACAATCGTCACACAGAACGTGGAGACACACAATCAGAAGTATGGCTGAAGGGAAGACGAACACAGATAAATAACATACTAACAAACATGAATCTTTTAGGACAACTAAATATTCGTGATAATGATTCAATAGAATCATCTATGAAAATAGAAGAGGAGATATATGCCAAAATTATTCAATAATAAAGTCTACATGGTAGTAGAGAACCCATCTGAAGAAGATGCAGCTATTGAATTGACTGGTGGTGAATGGGATGGACTAGTATACCAATATGGTAAGCTACAATTCGAAGAAGGTAAACCAAATATTAACTTCCAAAGAACAATAAGAAGGTTCCCTCACGGGCAACAGAAGACAGATATTGGACTTGAGGAACTCCTAAATAATAGTGAATTAAACGACCTCATGGGTGAAATACTCATGGAATTAGTCGATGAACAAATGAAAAGAGAACAAGATGAAATCAAGACAAGCTAAAATCGAAGACTCAGAGAGTAATATACACTATCCTATAATAAATTATACGGATGAATCAGATTACGACGCTAAAGTCGCACAAATTGTCACCGATATGGGTGGTAAATACTTAGGAGAGTATCAAGAATTATGAACAGAGAAGTATTGAAAGAACAAATTAAAAGACACGAAGGTGAGGTATTAGAAGTCTATGCAGACTCACTAGGATACTTAACTTTTGGTGTAGGACACCTAATTAAAGAAGGCGACCCCGAACATGGTAAACCAGTAGGAACACCAGTATCACAACAAAGAGTTGATGATATATATGATTATGATTTTGATAAACATGTTGCAGAAGCAATTCATGTTTTTGGTACAGAGGAAGCATTTTATAATCTACCCGAAGATATACAACATGTATTAGTCAACATGACTTTTAACTTAGGTGCAACAAGACTAGGATACTTTAAAGGTATGATGGGTGCAGCTAGGTCTCATGATTGGAAAAAAATGGCATATGAAATGGAAGATTCCAAATGGTTTGGACAGGTCGGAAGACGTTCGAAAGAACTACAGGAGCTTGTATTAAATGTCTAATCTTATCAAGTGCCTACGTTTAGAAAACGGAGACGTTGTTATTGGTAAAGTGAAAGAGTCATTTTTTAAATATACTGTAGAAGAAGCACATGCTTGTATCGTATCAGTAGAAGGGGAACAAATGGAAGTAGGTCTAGCTCCATGGATTCCTTATGCAAAGGATTTTACCTTTGACATATCAAAAGTCAGAGTAGTGACATGTTTTGAACCTAGACCAAACCTTGCAACAAACTACAAGGTTCTAACAGGAAATAAATAATATGGTAGATTTTATGGATAGAGTCTTAATGGCTCAAGTACAAAACGCAAACGCTCAGATTGCAAAACACAAAATCAATGTTGAAGTGTTAACAAAAAATGCAAGTGGTACAGCAGACCACCCCGACCTTATGGCTTCAGTTGAAAGTGAACTGAACAAGATAGGACACTGGGAAGAAATCAAATCTGTAATCAAAAAGAATTTCGACTTTGAGAGTAAAAAAACACTTGTAGAATAGAAGACTTTCTGTTATAATAACAGTATGGATTTTTATACTAATGTGTGTCGTACTCGCGACAAGATACTCGTAAAAGGTTACCAAGGTAAAAAACAGGTTCAGATGTCTGTGGATTACCGTCCCAACCATTACGTCCCAACAAAGAAACCCTCTGCATTCAAGTCATTGGATGGAAAGAACCTTGAGGTTGTCAATCTCAGTTCAATGGGCGGTGCAAGAAAGTTCCGTGAGAAGTTTGCTGGAACAGCAGGGATGGAAATCCATGGATATGATAGATACATCTATACATATATTGCAGACAAGTTTCAAGGTGATATCAAGTATGACCCAAAGGTCATCAAGATTGCAACACTCGACATTGAGTGTGAATGTGAAGATGGGTTCCCCGAACCCATGCAAGCTTTGGAAAAGGTCAATGCAATCACAATCAAACCGTTCAGATTCATGGCTCACACATTCGGGATTGGGCCGTGGGATGACAAACCAGCAAACGTAACATATCATGAAGCACAGGATGAGAAAGACCTACTTGAACAATTCATCAAGTACTGGAGAAAAGAGAAGTTCGATATCATCACAGGCTGGAATGTTAATACTTTTGATATTACTTATTTGTGTAATCGTGTCGACAGAGTCTTTGGTGCTGACTCACATAGAAAATTCTCACCATGGAACATGTGTGATGTCAGAGAATTTAAAACCAATTGGGGCTCTCAACAACAGGTTTTTAATCTGTATGGAATCAATGTAATTGATTACCTAGAACTATACAAAAAACATACATTCGTAAATCAAGAGTCCTACAGACTAGACCATATTGCTATGGTTGAACTGGGTAAGGCTAAGATTGATTACTCAGAAGAAGGTTCACTCCATCATTTATACAGACTAAACTATTCCAAGTTCCTTGCATACAATGTAAAGGATGTTACCTTGGTAGAAGACCTAGAAGAGAAACTAGGATTGATGGAATTGATTCTTGCCATGTCTTACAATGCAAAGTGTAACTACAATGATACATTTGGTATGGTCAAGTATTGGGAGACAATCATCTATAACTTCCTTAAGGAACAGAAGATTGCAACACCACCACAGAGACTATCACAAACAAAAGGTGATAGAATTCAAGGTGCATACGTTAAAGAACCATTGGTGGGTAAACATGAATGGGTCGTTTCATTCGACTTGAACTCACTGTATCCACACATCATCATGCAGTACAATATCTCACCCGAGAAGATGCAGAGAGGATTGACAGACACATCCGTAGAGAAACTATTCAACAAAGAAACAGTAGTTGATGGTGCATTCGGTATCACACCAAACGGTGCTAGATTCTCTAACGACAGACAAGGTTTCCTTCCCGAACTTATGCAGAAGTTCTATGACGAACGTAAGATGTGGAAGGGTAAAATGATTGAGTATCAGAAGGAACTACAAACTTGTACAGACAGGAAACGTAAGAATGAACTCAACACATTAATCAAACGTTCTTACAACAACCAACAGGTTAGAAAGATTGCACTTAACTCAGCTTATGGTGCCTTGGCAAATCAATACTTTGCATTCTTTGACCCACAACTTGCAGAGGCAATCACATTGTCGGGTCAGTTGATTATCAAACATGCAGAGAAAACAATCAATGATTGGTTGAATACCACACTCAAGACAGATGAAGATTATGTTGTTGCAATGGATACTGATTCTGTTTACATAACACTAGACAAACTGATACAGAAGGTAATGCCTAATGAAACTGATAAAACCAAAATCACAAACTTTATCGACTCAATTGCAAAATCCCACATGGAAGAAGTTCTTGAAGAGGGCTTCAAAGAACTTGCAGAGTACACCAATGCCTACGAACAGAAGATGGAAATGGGGAGAGAGGTCATCGCAGACCGTGGGATTTGGACTGCAAAGAAAAGATACATCCTCAACGTCATCGACAACGAAGGAGTCAGACTAGCCGAACCCAAACTCAAGATGATGGGTATTGAGACTGCAAAGTCCAGTACACCACAATGGGTCAGAGGTAAACTTACAGATGCATTCAAGATTGTGATGCAAGGAACTGAAGAAGAACTATGGGATTTTGTTGAAGGTGCTCGTATGGACTTCCGTAGGTTACCACCCGAAGAAATGTCTTCACCAAGAGGTTGTAATAATCTCGGACAGTATGCAGACCCAACAATGATTTACACCAAGGGTACACCCATACACGTACGCGGTGCCTTACTTTACAATCATCATCTAAAACAAAAGAACATTCACAAACGTTATGAGTTGATTAAGAGTGGAGAGAAACTACACTTTACATATCTCACAACACCTAACCCAATCAACGAGAACGTCATATCTTTTCTAAACGTGTTACCAAGAGAAATGGATTTACACAAGTATTTGAATTATGACATGCAATTTGACAAGTCATTCATAGAACCACTGAAGGTGGTTATAGAAAAGATTGGCTGGAATGTCGAACCAGTTGCTTCGCTTGATTCGTTTTTCGGATAAATACTAGTATGGCATACTCAGATGAAGTAGTAAAACGATTCGAATCCGTTCTTGCAAACCCAAAAAAACACTCAGTTGGTTCACTAGATAGGAAAGACCCCAAGGTCGCAACAGGACTTGCAGGAGCTCCTGCTTGTGGTGATGTGATGCAACTTCAACTATTACTAGATGACAACGAAAAAATTGTCGATGTAAAATTCAAGACTTACGGATGTGGAAGTGCAATTGCATCTTCGTCATTGTTCGTAGACATGATGATGGGTAAGACTATTGCAGAAGCAAAACTCATCAAGGACAAAGATATTGCAGAGGTGTTACAATTACCACCGATAAAATTACATTGCAGTGTACTAGCAGAAGACGCTATCAGACAAGCGATGGTGGACTATGAGACAAAACAAACAGAAGGTTATACACATCCTATTTTAGACCAATCAATGATAGGTCATAACAACCCGCCACCCCTTTCAAGAGAAGACTTCATCGAGTGAAGAAAAAAACTAAATAAGTTTATGGCTATATTCAAACAAAGTGAATTTCACGTTAAGGTAACAAAAATCGTAGACGGCGATACAGTTGATGTCGATATCGACTTAGGCTTTTCTACAGTTCTAAAAAAACAAAGAGTGCGTCTTATGGGAATCGATACCCCCGAGTCACGTACAAGAGATTTAGTGGAGAAATTATTTGGTAAAGCATCTAAGAAACATCTTACACATCTTTTATCAGAAGGTGATATCACCCTCATTAGTCACGACAAAGGAAAATTCGGAAGAATACTTGGAGAGTTATTTGTTCATAACGAAGATGAGTCAGTCATCAATATCAATAAACAAATGATTCTTGACCATCATGCAGTAGAATATACTGGTGAGAACAAAGATACTACTACAGAACGTCACATGGAACATAGACAACTTCTTTTAGAGAAAGGAACTGTTACTCAAGAACAGATTGACGAGGTATCCTAGAATGATTATCACCGCTATGGACTGTTTTTATATAGCAATGATATTAACTATATTCGGTTTTATAATGCATCTAGAAGTGTCAATGACTAAGTTAACATCAATGATGAAAGAGCATACTAAGTTTGATATGAAGATGTCACAAGTTGGTAAACAGCTTACAAAAATAGAAAAAAAACTCTAAAACCCCCTTGCATAAACCCCGAACATAGTCTATAATGGATATACATTATGGAGAAGTGTTATGTCATTTATTAAAGATTTAGTAAAAGCATCGGGAAACGAATATGCAAATATTGTTTCGGACGGTGTTGCAGCTGGAGATGTTGATACCTTTGTAGACACAGGTAGTCACATTTTCAATGCACTATTAAGTGGTTCACTATACGGTGGACTCCCCGACAACAAAATTACTGCAATCGCAGGAGAATCAGCAACAGGTAAAACTTACTTTGCATTAGGCATGGTAAAACAATTCCTATCTGATAACCCCGAATCTGCAGTTATTTACTTTGAGTCTGAGTCAGCAATATCAAAAGATATGATTGAATCTAGAGGAATTGATTCCAATAGAATGGTAATCGTACCAGTTGTTACTGTACAAGAATTCAGAAATCAAGCAATCAGCATACTAGATAAGTATGCAGAAACCCCAAAATCAAAACGTCCACCTATGATGATGTGTTTAGATTCACTTGGTATGTTATCAACTACTAAAGAAATCGAAGATACTGCAGAAGGTAAAGAGACTAAAGATATGACGAGAGCCCAAGTAGTAAAAGGTGCATTCAGAGTATTGACTCTTAAACTAGGACGTGTTGGTGTTCCTATGATAGTTACGAACCACACATATGATGTGATTGGTTCTATGTTCCCTCAGAAAGAAATGGGTGGTGGTAGTGGACTCAAGTACGCTGCATCATCAATCATTTATCTTTCAAAGAAGAAAGAGAAAGATGGAACAGAAGTTATTGGAAATATAATTCACTGTAAGAATGCAAAGTCAAGATTGACGGTTGAGAATAGAATAGTGGATGTTAGACTTTCTTATGAGAAAGGATTGGATAGGTACTATGGTCTATTAGACATGGCACTTGCATTTGGCGTCTTTACAAAAGAAGGAACTCGTGTTAAACTACCTACAGGTAAAACCGAATTCGGTAAGACAATTAATAACAATCCCGAGAAACACTTTACCCCCGAGGTAATGGGACTTCTTGAAGAGAAAGCACAGGAATATTTCAAATATGGAAACAGTGAGACTAGAACAGACGATACTGAACAACCTAGTTCAGAGTGAAGAGTTTACAAGGAAGGTAATACCATTCCTTAAGGAAGAGTATTTCTCCGAGTCGGACGAGAAGACCGTGTTCAACGAAGTAGGTTCCTATTTCGATAAGTACACTAAACCACCTACAGTGGAAGCACTTCTCATAAATCTAGATAACAACTCGTCACTCAATGACAGTGTTTTATCTAGTGCAAAAACTATTGTAGATAGTATTAGTAAGGACAAAGAAGACACACCAATCGATTGGTTGGTGGAAGAGACTGAAAAGTGGTGTCAAGATAGAGCAATCTATATTGCAGTCATGGATAGTATCGAAGTCATCGACAAAAAGTCCCAACGCTCGACTGGGGAAATACCCGACCTTTTAAAAGAAGCTTTATCTGTATCGTTTGACACTAATATCGGTCACGATTTCATTGAGAACTCAGACGATAGATTTGAATTCTATCACACTGAAGAAGAGAAACTTCCATTCGATTTAGAATACTTCAACAAAGTCACCAAAGGTGGATTACCAAACAAAACTTTAAACATATGTCTTGCTGGTACTGGTGTTGGTAAGTCATTATTCATGTGTCATATGGCATCTGCAAACTTAATGATGAACAAGAATGTGTTATACATTACATTAGAAATGTCAGAGGAAAGGATTGCAGAAAGAATCGATGCAAACACATTGAATATTCCTATGCAAGATTTACCCGACTTATCTAAGAAAATGTTTGATAAGAAGATTGACAAGATTAAAGAAAAGACTAAAGGTAAACTTATCGTAAAGGAATATCCAACTGCATCAGCTCATGTAGGTCACTTCAGACATCTACTTCAAGAGTTGAATATCAAGAAAGATTTTAAACCCGATATGATTTATATCGACTATCTAAATATATGTTCAAGTGCAAGAGTCAAGCCAGGAGCTGGTGCAAACTCATACACATTAGTGAAGAGTATTGCAGAAGAACTTAGAGGACTTGCAGTTGAGTTTGATGTACCAATCATGAGTGCAACACAAACAACACGTAGTGGTTATGGTTCTACAGATGTGGAACTAACAGATACTTCAGAATCATTTGGATTACCAGCGACTGCAGACTTTATGTTTGCACTGATTACATCCGATGAACTGGAAGAACTAGACCAAATGGTAGTAAAACAATTAAAGAATAGATACAATGACCCAACCGTATTTAAAAGGTTTGTCATAGGTGTCGACAGAAGTAGAATGAAACTCTATGACTGTGAACAAGAAGCACAGGAAGAACTCATTGACTCAGCAGTCAACGATGATGTTCCAGTGTTTGATAGAGGAAGAAATGATGGACAGAAACGAGATTTCTCAGAATTCAAGGTCTGACGATTTGTTATGGGGACATCCTATAACTGCAATACAAATAAATTCAGACCCAATTGATGAATGGTTTAAAACCATAGACCTTGATGAGTTATGTAAAGAAGAATTTACATTTAGTAAATGTAAAACATCACAAGGAGTAGAAGACAATAACCATGTAGATTACAATGTTGTAACTGATATTATTTTTGATAAGTTTACAACTTATCTAGAATCTCTAGGCCCAAAGGAAATGTTAAAAAGTGTATTAGAAGTTCCTTGGATTAACATATATGAAGAACATGGATTCCAAGATTCACATGACCATCAAGGCAGTAAGTTTTCTGATTTTGCATGGTGTTATGTACATCAAGCTGGTGACTCACATATTGTATTTAAGAACAAACATGCTTCTAATAGTGAAGTCTGTTTACAAGAATTTCTACAAGCTTACGACACCTCAGTAAATTATGTTCCATCCATAAAAGGTAAAGGAACCGTATACTTTTTCCCAGCACATATCTATCATGCAGTATCACCAAACTTAAGTACTACTCCTAGGATAACAATATCGGGAAACATTAGAATAAAGGGAACTGGTGTCTTGAGAATTGGAGAAACTAAATTAACATAATTTATAGATGCTATAAATACTATTATATTATGACTACTAACTTGAAATCAACAGACGTGATAAGTGCAATTGAGGAAAAGATTGCACTGAAGAAGAAACTCCGAGAAGCTAAAAGAAAACATGATGACTCGGCCTCAAAGAAATTATCAAAAAAAATTGATAAAATTGACGATAAATTACATTCGACACCGCTCTCTAAACCATAAATAATTACGTAAACACATACGGAGTTATACATGTCAGAACTTACAGACCTACTTGCAGTTCAAACTGCAGCTAAAAACAAATTACTAAATCAATTAGATTGGCATAATGGAGTCGATAAGACTTATTTTGTAGGTGAATCTAAATCAGATACAACTCCAGCAGAGTGGAATGGAGCTGGTAGAAAGGCCTTCTTAATTTGGCATAATGCACAGGGTGTAAACGAAAACGATTTAGACCAACAGTTTGTAGACATGTATGCAGAAATGCAATCAACAGATAACTCTTCTCCATCAAATGACTTCCAATATAATTCAGAACTCGTATCAACCATTCAAGGTTCAATAGATTCGTATACAGCAGACATGGCTAACATCCAAGCAAGAATCGACGCAGGTGACACAACTATAGCAGACAGCTAAAAAATGCATAAATAGTAGACAAGGACACCATTTTGGTGTATAATACCTACTATGAGTGCAAAAAACTTACATTTAGAACATCTAGAAGACGAAATCATCAATCAAGGAATTGATGGTGGTCGTGGTGCAATTAACTTTCTTCAAGGTTTAAGAGACATGATGAAGGGCAATTCTTCTAGTTCTGTAAACATGACTGTTAAATGGGATGGAGCTCCTGCAATCTTTTGTGGAAGACATCCCGAAACAAATCAATTTTTTGTTGCAAAGAAATCATTATTCAATAAGACACCATTGTTCTATACTTCTGAACATGATATAAAAAATGCAGAAGAACTAAGTGGACAACTCAAAGAGAAATTCTTAACATCATTCAAATATCTATCTAAACTATCTTGGTCAAATGTCATGCAAGGTGACTTGATGTATACAAACGATAAGAAAACACAAAAGATAGATGGTAAATCATTCATAACATTTCAACCAAACACAATCTTATATGCAGTTGACGAAACCTCAAACCTTGGTAAAGTTATAGCTGGTTCTAAGATGGGTATTGTATTCCATACCACATACGAGGGTAGTACTATAGAAGGATTGGGTGCATCATTTGGTGCAAACATATCTAAGTTAGGTTCTAGTAGTGATGTATGGATAGATGATGCATCATACAAAGATGTCAGTGGTAATAGTTCAATGACTTCAAAGGAGACACTCAAACTAACACAAGAGTTGACTGCAACAGGTAAAGCATTCCACGGTATCACTAAGAAAGACCTACAGAAGTTCCAAGACATACAGATGACTATCACAAAGAAAGGTGCTGGTGCATCCTATAAGACTTACTGCAACTCATTAATCAGACAAGGTAAGTTCAATCCATCATTCGATGGTTACATTAAACACTTTGAAGGATATTGGAAAGATAAAGTTGTTGGTGGTGTTAAAACAGAGAAACACAAATTAATTAAAACAGAGATTGGTGAAGACCTTTCAAGAGAACTTAGAGGTCTTAAAAAGTTTATTACTAATCTCACTAGTTTCATGGGTCACTTGGTAGTTGCAAAACAGATTATTATTGTTGCCCTAAATAGAGTAAAGAGTATCGGAACATTCAAAAAGACTGCAAACGGATTCGAAGCAGTTAACCCCGAAGGTTACGTTGCAATCGACAGAACAGGTAAAGCTGTTAAACTTGTAGACCGTATGGAATTTGCATTTAACAACTTCACTGCAATCAAAAATTGGGATAAGTAATGAAAGAATTCGGTAAATTTTTAACAGAAGCAAAAGACAAGGGTGTTGTATTTACATTCGGTAGATTCAACCCACCCACAACAGGTCATGCAAAATTAGTAGACAAGCTTAAAAAAGAAACCAGCGGTGGTTATCAACCAATGCTTTTCTCATCTCATTCAAACGACAAAAAGAAAAATCCATTAGACCATAAACTCAAAGTAAAATATCTTAAGAAATTCTTTGGTAAGATAGTTGCAGATGTACAAGCACGTACTGTATTTGAGATTGCAAATGAATTACATAAACAAAATTTCAAACGTGTTAAGATGGTAGTTGGTTCAGACAGAATTAAAGAATTTGAAATGTTACTGAAGAAGTACAACGGAGTTAAAGCAAGGCACGGCTACTATAAATTTGATGATATACAAATTGTATCAGCAGGGGAGAGAGACCCCGATGCAGATGACCTAAGTGGAATGAGTGCATCTAAATTAAGAGCTCTTGCAGAAGTCGGTGATTTTAAAGCATTTGCACAAGGTGTTCCGACTAGGAATAAAAAAGATATTGAACAACTATACAAAGACATCCGTAGAGGGATGGGAATTGTTGAGTCATCTTTACCCGACTATATGATTGAAGATTTAATTACTGAAGGAGTCTATGACCAAGGAACATTCAAAGCAGTGTTTTTCTCGGGTGGCCCAGGCAGTGGTAAGTCAACAGTGGTACAAAAGTTATCACTAAAGGCATTAGGACTGAAGATGGTAAACACCGATGCAGCTTTTGAAAATGGATTAAAAAAGGCAGGAATGTCACTTGATTTACGTGGTGCAGACTTTGATAAAGTTGACCCTATTCGTGCAAAAGCAAAGAGTATCACTACAAAGAATATGAACAACTATATTGGTGGTAGACTTGGAATGATATTTGATACTACTAGTGCAAACATTGCTAAAGTACAGAAATATAAGAAGTCATTAGATGCATTAGGATATGAATCTAAAATGATATACGTAAGTGCATCACTAGACAATGCACAAAAGAGAAATGCATCAAGACCTAGAAAATTACCAGCTGAGATAGTAAAATCAGATTGGGAAAAATCTAGAAAGAATGCAGCTGCACTGAAAAAAATCTTTAGTAGAGATTATATAGAAGTCACAAACGATGAAGGATTAAAGGAACTAGATAAAGCTGCAACTAAGATGTACACAAAATTACTTGGTTGGACTGGTGCATTCCCAAGTAATAAGAAAGCACTTGCATGGAAACAAGCAGAACTGGATGCTAAAAAACGATAAATAGTATTATGGACATATTAGAATCTATACTTAACGAAAGAAAGGTCAAACAAGACAAAGACATTGAAGACCGTAAAGGTACTCAACCATCCAAGTATTACGCAAAGGATGCTGATGGTGACGAAATGTCTAAGTCTACCAAACAAAAACGTGCAGCTCATTTTGCACAGAAAAAAGACGGCCCTGCACCTGGCGACCATGATGCAGATACTAAACCTTCCAAACATACTAAAAAGTACAAAGATATGTACGAAGATGCTGGTAAGTCACTTGCAAAGAAAGCTGATAAATCGGGGATATCAAAAGGTATTCTACAACAGGTTTATAACAGAGGTGTGGCTGCATGGAAGACTGGTCATAGGCCAGGCACTACTCCAGAGCAGTGGGGACATGCAAGAGTAAATTCATTCATCACCAAAGGTAAAGGAACATGGGGTGGTGCAGACAAAGACCTTGCAAAGAAAGCTGGTGCATCTGAATCAGTCCAAGAAGGTAAATTAGTTACTAGTGCTCAAGACATCATTGCTCTAATTTTGAAAAAAGTTGGTCAAAAAATGGAAGATGAGTTTACAAAGAATCCCGAAAAAGGTATTGGCCTTATCAATACAATCGGTGCAATGGTTAAACATAAAGTTACCAATAAGAAACAAGAGAAAGGTAAACTATTTCTTAAATTCGGTGACAATCTAGAGGGTGATTTATTAGAAGATGCAGCCGTAGATGCAGCGGAGTTAAAAGCAAAACAAGCAGGTGAACTCGAACGTCTTAAACTAAGACAAGAGGACGAACTCGAAGCATTGACTAAAAGACACGAAAGAGAAACAGAAAGAGTCGATGGTCAGAAAGAGAAAGAGACTGCAGACAAACAAATTCAATCAAAACGTGATGCAGACAGAAAGAAAGCAGAAACGAAATCAGAAAGTTATAAAACTATTTTAAAGGTAAGGGGAATAAAATGAGTGGGAACAAACATGATAACGGAGTCCATGAAGTTGGAACAGACGAAACCAAAAAGGCATATCAAGAAGATACTCCAGGCCAACAGGTAGAGGAATATCTATCACAGGTCAAGGTTGTCAATGAAGAGAGACAAAAGAAACACTTCTCTACTAAGTACCCTAATCCATTAAAAGGATTCCCTTACAATGAAGAGAAACTAGAAGAAGCATGTTGGGATGGTTACGTTCAGAAAGGATTCAAAACAAAAAATGGTAAACAAGTACCAAACTGTGTCCCTATAGGTGAAGAAATACAAGAAGCATTTAGACCTAACCCCGAATTAAGAGATGTTAAGAAACTTGATAAAATGCTAGAGAGTGCATACAAAAGTATGAACAAATTACAAAATGGTAAATCCCTCTATCTGAGAAAATGCAATGATGGTATTGTAGACGCTAGAAGAGCTTTAGACGAATATGTTGATGCTATTGAGAGCGGAAAGCTTGACTAATGAAGACCTTTCACGAACTGGCTATACACGAGACAGTTGATAGTCTACAAGAGACTAACACTAATATAACCGACAATCCTTTTAGATTGGGTTCTATGATGTATTTTGAAGTCATCAAAGAGGCAAGGAAGAGATTAAGTGAGGATAGATACGTACTTACAGAGGTTGATAAACAAATCCTAGAGACAGACTTAGGTGAGTTTGAGGTCTATGAGGGTAACATGGTTCCTCTAGATTGTCCTATGATTATAGAAGAAGAAGAAAAGGAACCCGAACTCAATAAACCCAAAGTCGGTGGTAGTAAGAAATACTATGTCTATGTAAAGGACGGTGACAAGATTAAGAAGATATCTTGGGGTGATACTACAGGGTTAAAAGTAAAGTTAAAAAATGACAAAGCAAGAAAGAGCTTTGTTGCAAGACACCAGTGTTCTACTAAGAACGACAAGACTACGGCAGGCTATTGGGCATGTCGATTACCATACTACGCAAAACAATTAGGTTTGAGTGGTGGGGGAGATTTTTTTTGGTAGTCTAAATATAGGTGTAGGTTATACATTATGAAAGAATTATATCACACATACGTGAAAGATGCAAGAGAAGCAAAGGTCTATAAAACTTCAAAAGGATTTGAAGTTGACCTCAAAGAATTAGGTACAGGTAAGAAAGGACGCAGAGCGGTCTATGACCATTCTGAATCGTATGCAGAGAATTTAGCAGAGAACTTCGTCGAAGGAATGTTCGACTTAGAACCGAACGATATTGGGTACTATGGTTACAAACAAAAGTCAAACAACTATGTTAAAGGACTTGACGACTAAACCTTATACCGAAAGGGTAGAGGAACAACATGGTACAGGTGTACCTTACGTTATAAGAGAGTTCGAGGACAGTGTATTGGAAGAAGAACTGGTCTGGCATAGAGACAAAGAGTCTCGACAGGTTAGCGTATTAAGTGGTAGTAACTGGTCATTACAACATGATGACGAGTTACCTATATTATTAAATCAAGGAGAAGAGTATTATATTCCTAAAATGACCTACCACAGGTTGATAAAAGGACAAGGAAATCTTGTTGTTAGGATACGAATTACATAAATAAGACTATGAGTTATAAATCAGAAAATTGGAAGGACAAACTGGATGAAGTCCGTAACTACGTGGAACCACGTAAAGATGGCACGTTAGAAAAGACTGCAGAAGACATCATTTCAGACGAAATTGAGGCCTTAGTAGCTCATCTTGAGGAAGATTTAAGTACTGAAGACACTCTTCCCGAAGTAGAAGATATAGAAGAATTTATTGTTGAAGAGGGAATGGGAGATAAAATCTCTAAACTTTTCAAAACTAAGGACAAAAAAGAAGTCAATGGTATTGCAAATCTTATGAACATGACAGATGTCAAAGTTCTACAAGCTATGCAGAAACAAAATCCTAAAGGATTCAAAAGAATGACTGCAAAGATGGGTGAACTTCCAGCAATGGAAGAGGTTCAAGAAGAAGTCATAGAAGAGAACACATCTCTCGAAAAGACAGTTGAAAAATTAACAGAAAAAAACATGTTAGGTAGACTTGCAAAGTCTTTACGTCTTGATGAAGAAGGTAAAGAAAAAATGTTTGACTACTTCAAAAAAGGAGAATTAGAACAATGAAATTTGAAGGATTAGGACATGGTTTATCCGACTCTTTACTCGCAGCTGCTAACGCAATTGTATTGGAAAGTGGTGATTATAAGAAGTTCTTTCAAGCTGCACTAAAGAAGTTTGGAGTAACATCTCCAGCAGAACTTAAGGGTGACAAAGAGAAAGAATTCTATGATTACATCGATAAGAACTGGGACGGTAAAGACGAGAAGAAAGAAGCAAAGATAGACGAAGATGTTCGAGATATGAAAAACTTCAAAAATAAAGACCGTAGAGGTCATGAGGCTAGTTTATATATCGAAACAAAGGGTAAAATTTCCAAAGATGAATTAACAGTTATAGATAAACTAATTAGTAAAATTAGGAAAATGCATGTAACTAGTTTTGATGGTGCATCTGATGAACCAAATTCTTTAGAATTTTACGGTGACGAAAAGTCTTTAGACAAATTTATTTCTGATAGAAATGTACAAAAGATTGTTAAAAAGTATAAGGGTAAGGTAAACGGCCCAACGAAAAACGAATCAGTTAGAATTGAAGAAGTCTTACCAACACCAATTGACGGTGTCGCAGAATCAGAAACATTTAACGAGAAGGCTGGAAAGTATGCAAAATACTCAGACCTTCTTATGCAAAAAGCAAGACTAGTTGCACAAGGCCCAGCTGCCACAAAAGAAGTTGGTGACATCAACAAGAAGATTGCATCCGAGATTAAGAAACTTGGTATCAAAGAAGACAAAGGATTTGAAAGAATTCTTATGGCTGTATTCGAAGGACAGATAGAAGAGAAAGCAAAACCTTCAAAAAAGTTTATTAAACTTGGTGACGAAAAAAAAAATGTAAATGAAGGTAGTAGAGATTACTACAAACAAGCTGATGCTTTAATCTCTAAACATGGTGAAGAAAAAGCATTTGTATACAAAGCACCTAAACTTAATAAAATAGTAAAGGAACTACAAAACCTCATCAAAAAAGAAGTTAAAGCAGGTTTCAAAGAGTCTAAAAAACAAGGTGAGACAGTAATAAAACAATTACAAAAGTTAGAAGTAATGGGTTATGATGAGAATATCGTTATGACAAACAAACAGCATTCTAAGTTTAAGTTTGATGGTGATACTGCATTTAGAGAAGAGATGGCAGAAATCATCATGCAAGATGCGATTCTATCATACGCAATATTTGGAGAGTAGAATGAATTTATTTCATGAAGCAAAGAAAGTTTTAGATAAGGATGGTAAAGTCAATCCTTTGGGCCCATATGGGAAACAAAAACTTACAGGTAGAGAGGTATCTACATACTTCAGAAGAAATAAAGTCAGTGACCCCGAAGTTAAGAAAGCTGTAGAAGTTGCACTTGACCTTGGTGGTGCAGACACTATTGCAAGACAAGAAATTAAAAAGTTCTACGGTGATAAGATTCTAAAATCAAAAGAAGTTCAGAATGCATTGAAGTATGCAAACGAAGAATTCCAATTTCAAGAAGATTACAAAAAAGTAATCAAAATGTATCCAAGAGATAAAGACTGGAAGAAACTCATCACAAAACACAGAAAAGCAATTGATGATTTCAGAAAGAACAACAAAGATTTACCTAAAAAGGTAGAAGACGATTTAATAGGTTGGGCATCAACAACTGGAGCAGTTGGTCATAAAGACGATGTAGAAGACTTCATAATGGACATCCTTGATGAAGGCATCATTTCCGAGAAGTTCAAACCTTACAGTGACAAACAGTATCCTAGATGTGTAGACTTCTACATTCAATTCAGAGGTGGTAAAGGAGACAGAATCACTTCAGAAGAGAATAAGAAAGACTTCATTAAAGCAACAGATATGATTGATGCATACTGTAAGAAAAACAAAATCAAACAAAAACCAGTTTACTCAACACCAATGGAAGGTTCAAGTGCATACAAAGTCGGTCTTATGATTGACAAATCTTACAGCAAAACAACCGATTATGATGATGGTAAGGACTTACAACCTTTATATGTTGCATTAAGTAAACTAAAGACTGCAGAAGACCACGGTGGTGGTTGGAGTGTTATGGTACCTAAAGGATTAGGCCCAGTTAAAGAAGACGAAGTAGAAGAAGGTAAAGATAAAATCAAATACCGTGGTAATCTAAAAGGATTAAAAGAAGGAACTATAACAGAAGCTAAGAACCTTATGCCTGCAATTCAAAAGATTGTAGACACTAAAGGTGCAGCCAAAGTTGGTGGAGTCATGTTAGATATGTTTACTGCATCTATGATTACAACAGTTTATGATAAAGTAAACGACCAAAACAAGAGTAGAATGGAGAAATCAAACATTCAAACTCTAGTACACATTGCACATAAAGTAATGGGTGTTAAAGAATCAATTAATGAAGAGATGATTTCTTACAGAGTTAAAGGAATGCAGAGACCCGAAGAAGAAAAATTTAAAAAGTCTGCAAAGATGATGGGTCTAAAGATTACTATGGATAAAGGTAAGAAAGATACAGTAATCGTTATGAGTGGAACTAAGAAGAAACTCAGAGACTTTGATGCAGTTGCAAGAGGCAAATCATCATATGGTGACCCTTCAACAATTATGCATTTTGACGAGAAGTAGGTAATGAGTGTCAAAGGTGATGCAAGATACAAACTTTTTAAGGAGAAACTTAAGAAGTTAGGGTACATCAAAGATGCTGCAAAGAAGACCAATGCCGTAATGGAGAAGGCTTCAGATTTTGCAATGATGAGTGACGGTGGCAATAAGAAGATTGCACGTGCAGTATCAAAGGCAAAATCAGAAAAAGAATTGCGTGCGATGATACAGAAAATCAGTACAATGGCTGGTGGAAAGTATTCAGAAGCACAAGAGGATGAGGTAGTCGATAGAGCAATTGATGCTTTTAACTCAAAAGCAGCGGGAATGCAATTAAGACCCGATGCAAATGTTCTTGTTCAGTTATCAAAAATGATTGATACTAAACGAGATACAGAAGTAAGAACGGACGACATGAAAAAGTTGAAGGTAAAGCATCAAGATGCAGAAAAAGTTTATCAGGCATTAATGTCTGTTAAGCCCGCCTTAAGAGATAAATACTCACGACTTTTACAAAAAGATATAAAATCTTTTAAAAAGACTTTTGATACAATATTAAGAGTCGCTAAATAAATCTATAACGGAGAAATAAAATGGCACTTTGGGGACATACAAGTGGTTCAGAATCAAAACCTAACTGGTTAACTGACGCCGAAAAAACAAACACTCAAGCTAAACCATATGGTTGGGAATTAAAAAAAGTAGTGGGTTCAAGAACATTGACTGAAACATTAGTCGCATGGTCTAGTTCTGCACTTACAACTGCTCTTGGAGCAGCTAATATCACTGATATTGATTGGATTTCCACTGCACATGATGTGTCTAATGGTTCTACACTATCTGCAAAAGTTATCTTTAACGAAGCAGTAGACGTTACTGGAACACCTCAACTATCAGTTACCAACGGTAACCAAGGTACTGGAAGTGGAAGAGGCCCACATGTATTATCATATGCAAGTGGAACAGGTACTAACGAACTAACGTTCAATCTAGTAGTTGGAGCTGCATCAGCTTCAATCGCTGCAGATGACCAGTTAGTCTTTGGTGCAAACCCAGTATCACTAAACAGTGGAACTATTAAAGACAAAGGTACCTCAACTGTATCAACAATTACCTCAGTAGCAGGTATTGGAACTGCAGCTGGGAAAATTACTGCAGTAGCTTAATTAAGTAATGGCGTACGTAGCAGTCACAGGTTCGGGCGGAATTTGGGAGTATGAAAACTCTGCAACTAAATCAGATGCAGATACATACTCCGAATCTAACGGAACTGTTACGGCGGGTATTAGAACATTTACATCGATTGGTGGTAACACTGAAAGATACTACATTAAATGTAGAAAGGTCGGTGAAACAATAGTTCGTGGTGAATTAAATAAAAACTACTACGACGCAAAATAGGAATAAAAAATTATGAAAAAATTCAGACAATTCATTGCAGAGACCCATGGGTCAAAGCAAGTCGGTGGACTTTCTTCAAATCAGATACCACATGACATTGATGATGCAGACGTTAAAGCTAGCATCAATGCAGTCTTAGGACACACAGCAAGTTCAGAATACATGAACCCACAAGCTGCAGTCGAACAGATGAAGGCAAAACTCGAGCAACTTGGACTTGCAATGATGCAACATGACAATGTTGAGTTCAATGAAAGTGGAGAGTTTGACCTTTCTTTCTCAAGATATGGTGAAACATTCGGAAAAACAGTTGATACACCACACGACGAGTTCGAAAAAGAAGAAAAAATAGTTTCACTTAACGTGAAATACGAACGGTTAATGAACAACAGTTACAAAGTATACGGTTCATTGGTCTAAAACCTTCCTTAGAGGTCTACTAAATACCATGGTAGACCACTATTTTAAATTATATTATGAGTCTTTTTGACAAACTAACAGCAAAAAACTTTTCTGCATTCGCTCTGAAGCATTACGATGACCCTCAATGTGAGGACATGGAAGACTTCCAAGAAGATTTACGCAGATTCAGATACCTTAAACGATTACTATTCAGATACCATGAAAGTGGTGAACTAAGGGAACGCCTTTTACTCAATCATCTTATATGCCTATTCAATGTATTTGGATATGAACCATGTATGAGAATGTTAAGATTCAAAATAAAAGAAGATAGATATTGGTCTTCAATCAAAACCTTACTACTATACCTAGATTACATCACACAGGACTTCAAACCCGAATTACCAATTGATGATGTAATTGCACAAAGATTGAGAGAACTATAGGCTCCCATAGCTCAGCTGGTAGAGCAACTGATTTGTAATCAGTAGGTCAACCGTTCGAATCGGTTTGGGAGCTCCACTGCTCAAAAGACCTAAATAGATATATGAGAATAGTAGATACTTTAATAGTCTTTAGAATGCTCAAGATGTTAACAACACCTTGGGAGAAAATGCAGGCATATAAATTTGGGTTCATCGACAACAAAGGGACAAGAATCAAAAAGATAGAAGTCGAAGGTAAGATGGTCGACAACAAACCCGAAACTTCTGCAGAAAAATCTTCCTTGACACCTTTACATCGTGTAGTATTCAATCTAAAGAAAATAATAAACAAGGTACCGTTTGGTAAATCACAATTTGCATCTTACGCTGTTGCACTTCTCATGCTCAAAGAGCAGAATGAGATGGATGAAGACCAAATGGAAGAATTATGTGAGAAGTTCTATAGACATCTAAAAGAACTAGGTAAGGTAGATGCAGAGGTTCTAGAAGAATCTATGTCAGTCGGTAAATTACAGGCTGGTGGAGTGTATCACTTACGTAGAAGACTAGAACAGTTAGATATAGAACACCCACACAAATCAGAAATCACAATCATGGAACATCATTCCAAAGTATATGGAATTGACGTTTACATTGGTTATATCAACGAAGATAGAGTCTTGGTAACAGAAGATGACGTATACTAAACATCTCTCAGTTTTCCTAAAGGAAGACATAGACCATATGGTCTTTAATTCTCAAGAAGAATTGAAGAAACCAAAGTACGAAAACCTAGAGATATGGAATGAAGGTTGGGAGACTATAATGTTAGGACAATTTCCTAAAGGTAATGCAGTTGTTAAAGAGTTGCAAGAAATACAGAAATACGTTGCAGCTACAACAGACGAACAAAAAGAAGAATACCTTAACTGTGACGAAGATACAACTTACTATATCAAAGAGTATATGAATAAAGAGGGGTTGGATTATGATGTGGATACTGTAGAGTATCTTGAAGACCAGTGTAAACCTATAATCAAACATCATAAGAATCACTTCAATCGTGCAAGACCATATCAAGTTGCAGAAGAATTAGATATGGATTTTGAAAGATACAAAACTGATACTGCAAAGACACCTTCATATCCAAGTGGACATACAGTCCAACCATTTATAGTTGCAGAATATTACAGTAAACTATACCCACAACACCGTGCTGGATTAATGAATGGTGCAAAGATTAGTGGGTTTGGTAGAGTTGTAGCGGGATTACACTACCCTTCAGATTATGAAGCAGGAGTAAAACTTGCATCCGAACTCATGGAATTCATGAACTTCGGAAAATTAAAAGAAGATGCACCTATGAATGCCACTGGTGCAGCTGTTTCAACCGATGCAAATAGTATTGGTTTCAAGAAGAGGAATAAGAAGTATGAACCAAATGCTCTATACACTCTCTTGCGTAGAAACATCAAGAGATAGATTATGAACAGATTTTTGAATTACCTCGCGGTAATTACGTCCCTAGGAATTGCATCAATCGCTGCATATTTCTCAGTATTAGGTCTTGCAACAATATTTGCTGGTGCCTTTATGGGTGTTGTAATTATGGCTGGTGCTTTAGAATTCGGTAAAGTTGTAACTGCAGCTTATCTGCATCTTGCATGGGAAAAACTAAATTACATGAAATACTATCTTGTATTTTCAGTATTCGTTCTCATGTTAATCACATCATTGGGTATATTTGGATACCTATCAAAAGCACATTCAGAACAAACAGGGGATACTGCACAAGCACAATCTATTGTTGATAGAATCGAGAATCAGATTGCAAGGGAAGAGAACAAGATACAAACCTATCTAGACAGGATAAGTAATCTTGGGGGTGCAAAGATAGATGTATCAGAGTCTATCAAACAACAAGAAACTATTAGAGATGGTGCATGGGACAGGGTTCAAGGGGATATAGACTATGCAAAGGGTCAGATAACATCTCTTAGGGGTCAGACAACGGCCTTAGACACCGCTGTAAGCAATCTTAGAGAGAAAGGGGTTGAGACTATCACCACACAAGAAGGTGGAGTATTCACACAGGACGAATTAGAAGTCATAGACTATGTCCAACAGGCAAATACATTGTTTGACCAACAATCAACTCAGAGAGAACAAATAAGAGATGACATTGCAGAACAACAAGGTAACATAGACAACTACAGGTCACAAGCACAGACTACAATTGATGATGCAAACATTGAGATAAAGAGATTACAACAATCATCTACAGGTGATGCAGATGAAATAATTGTAAAGACCGATGAATTCAACTTGTTGATTGACAAATCCTATGATATAATAGATGGATACAAAGACGAAATGTTTGAGAGTAAACAGATTATACTCTCATTAGAACGTGAAGTAGGCCCTATTAAGTATATTGCAGAAGTTATATACGGTCAAGAGGATTCTGTCAAGTACCTTGACAACGCCGTTCGATGGGTAATTTACATGCTGATATTCGTATTTGACCCGCTGGCAATCTTATTGTTGGTTACATCATTAGGATTGATACAGGGTAAAGGACATACGAAAAAGTTACGAGAAACACAAAGAATTGTGCTTCAAGTACCAAAAAAGAGAGTGAAGAAGTTACAAAAAGACTAAATACAATTATAAATATTTCTAGGAGAAATCATGCCAGACAATGACAATAAGCACTTAGACCCTCGTCTAAAAATCGAACATTTATTATACGACATTCGTGGAATGTTGTTAGATATCGAACACACACTTGGTAATATACCACACGAAGAAGAAAACGTCGAGGACTATTCTGTAGTATTCGTAGAATCTACAGAAGGTGATTATATCCATCCCGAGACACCAACTCACCCATGCCCAGAAGGGTTTGGTGAAGATGCCTATTGGGATTGTATCTACCAGTGTTGGATGCAACCAAATGACATGGAAGAAGACGAGTATAACTTGGCTACTAACATAGATACAGATGCATGTTACGACACAGTAGCAGGTGAATGGATGAGAACTGAAGAAGATGATTGGTCAAACGAGTATGCTTCTTACATGGCTCCTATTCATGAGATGGAAGAAGAAATGACTCATGAAGAACCAACAACAGAACCAACAACAGAACATAACGGAGAAGTATAATGGCAATATCAGATTCTATGACTCTTGCTGAATTCAAAGCAGAACTAATTGCAACAGAACCAACAATGACTGGAGCTCCTGCAGAAGGAACAGACGGTAGAGCATTAGCTCAGACATCTTACGATACGTCTAAAGCTGCTTGGGACACTGAACTTGCACGAGTTCAAACTCTAATCGACGGTTAATTTAGTTTAAAAAACACCTTGTATTTTAGCATGTATTCATGTATAATGAATGTATGCTATGGTTAGAAAGAAAATATCTTTCTATGTGTGTGAGTTCTCTAGAACTTGCAAAATGGAAAGGTGATACAACACTGAATCACAGGTGTATATATTGTGGAGATTCTCAAAAGAATCAACATAAAGCACGTGGGTATCATTTCGTTGTAGAACAAAGTTTTATATACAAATGTCACAATTGTGGTAAATCCACATCCAGTGTAAATTTTATCAAAGACCATTTCCCTGTACTACATAAAGAGTACATTAAAGAATGGTTAACAGAGAGTGGTAAAAAACCTAAGAAACATGCATCGAATCATAAGATGCCGAGTGCAAATGTTTTCAAGTTCACTCCAAAAACAGAATTACTAAATATGATTAAAGTTGATTTATCAGCGATTATGTTCCCTGCCAAGGAGAAAAGAGTTGCACGAGAATACTTACAAGCACGTAAGATTCCCGAAGATAAAATCAATGATTTATGGTTCGTTGAATCAGCTCAGACTCTAAGTCTCTTATCACCTAAGTATAAGGACAGAGTTCTTGGTAACGACCCAAGAATCATTTTACCATTCTTTAGAGAGGATGGGGAACTCGTAGGAGTATCGGGTAGAGCAATTAATAACTCACCCCTTAGATACCTTACAATGAGGTTCCTAGATGATGACCCACTCATCTATAACATACAAAAAGTGGACAAAACAAAAACTATCTATGTCACCGAAGGCCCATTAGATAGTTTATTCCTTCCCAACAGTATCGCAGTCGGGGGAAGTGACTTTAAGAAAATAGACGATGGTATCAAAGACAATGCAATTATCATTTATGATAATGAACCTCGTAATGAAGAGATACTCAAGAAACTAGAAGAAGTGATTGAGTTAGGTTATAAAGTTTGCATATGGGACGACAAACGTATTGCAGACTGTAAAGATATAAACGATATGATAGTAAGTGGATTGAGACAAAGTGAGATAGTAGATATCATTAATACTTGTACATTTGAAGGTCTTTCGGCAAAATTAAAATTAATGGAGTACAAGAGAATATGAATTCAGAGTTCAAAGTAATTAAATCAGATGGGACAAAGAGACCTATTGATTTAGATAAGATACACAGAATGGTAGAGAAAGCTTGTGACGGTATCACAGGTGTTTCAGAGTCATCCGTCGAGATGAACAGTGGTTTACAATTTTATGATGGAATCACTACACGTGATATCCAAAAGATACTTGTAAAAAGTGCAAGTGATTTAATCTCATTAGAGAATCCTAACTATCAGTTTGTCGCTGCAAGATTACTACTATTTGGTGTACAGAAACAAGTGTTCAACACTAGATGGAAAGACAGTGAAATCTATCCACCACTAGGAGACATAGTTCTAAGAAACATAGACCACGGTGTGTATGATAAAGACATTCTTAATTATTATGAGAAGGAAGAGATAGACCAGTGTAATTCATTTATCAGACACAACAGAGATTTAACTTTTACATATGCTGGTCTACAACAGATAGTAGACAAGTATTTGGTACAAGACAGGTCATCCAATACATTATTTGAGACACCACAGTTCATGTACATGATGATTGCGATGACATTATTTAAAGACTACGGAGAAAGTAGGTTACAATATGTCAGAGGATATTACGATGCAATATCACAATTTAAAATTAACATCCCCACACCAATTATGGCGGGGGTCAGAACACCACTTCGACAATTTGCAAGTTGTGTTCTCGTCGACAGTGACGACACCCTCGACTCAATCTTCTCCAGTGACATGGCAATCGGTAAGTACGTTGCTCAGAGAGCTGGAATTGGAATCAACGCAGGAAGAATTAGGGGAATTGGTAGTAAAATTAGAGGGGGTGAAGTCCAACATACTGGAGTCATACCATTTCTTAAAAAGTTTGAAGCAACCGTCCGAAGTTGTACACAGAATGGCGTCAGAGGCGGAAGTGCAACAGTACATTTCCCAATCTGGCACGCTGAAATCGAGGATATCCTTGTCCTTAAAAACAATAAGGGAACAGAAGATAATAGAGTCAGAAAGTTAGATTACTCTATTCAGTTATCAGAACTATTTTATAAGAGATTTCTGAAGAACGAGGACATATCATTGTTCTCACCGCATGATGTTAAGGGACTGTATGATGCATTTGGAACACCCGAGTTCGATGCATTATATGAGAAGTATGAACGTGCAACTAGTATTCCAAAGAAGAAGATTGGTGCAAGACATCTATTTACAAGTTTATTAAAAGAAAGAGCAGAGACTGGCCGTATTTACATTATGAATATCGACCATTGCAATACGCATAGTAGTTTTATCGACAAGGTTAACATGAGTAATCTATGTCAAGAGATAACACTACCCACCGACCCTATCAGTCATATTGATGGGGAAGGTGAGATTGCGTTATGTATTCTTTCTGCAATTAACGTAGGTATTATCAAGAACTTAGATGAACTTGGACACCTATGTGACCTTGCAGTTAGAGGGTTGGAAGAACTAATAGACTATCAGAAGTATCCAGTGATTGCAGCTGAGAAATCAACAAGAGCAAGACGTTCATTAGGAATAGGATACATTGGTCTCGCACATTTCCTTGCGAAGAACAAGGTTAAGTATGATGACCCCGAAGCACATAAACTAGTGCATGAACTAACAGAAAGATTCCAGTTCGAACTACTAAAATCATCTAATCAGATTGCATCCGAGAAAGGTGCATGTGATTACTTTGATAGAACTAAGTACTCTCAAGGATTACTACCTATTGATACATACAAAAAGGATGTTGACACTATAACCCCACACGTGTTAAAATGTGACTGGGATAAACTAAGAACATGTATAAATGTGCATGGTTTAAGACACTCAACTCTTACTGCACAGATGCCTTCAGAGTCCTCTAGCGTCGTCTCTAATGCAACGAATGGTGTAGAACCACCAAGAGACTACCTCAGTGTCAAGAAAAGTAAAAAAGGAACCCTAAAACAGGTAGTTCCACAATACAGTACACTTAAAAACAATTATACATTACTATGGGATATGCCTAGTAATGATGGATATATTAAAGTACTTGCAGTGATGCAAAAGTTCTTTGACCAAGCGATTAGTGGTAACTGGTCTTATAACCCCGAGAATTATGACAAGGGTGAAGTACCAGTATCAGTCATGGCTCAGGACATGTTGAACACATACAAGTATGGATGGAAGACATCATATTACCAAAACACAATGGATGGTAAGGTAGAGGATGTAATTACAGACCCTAATTCAGCGTCTAACGATTACATACCACCAATGATGCACACTGAAGATGAGGAAGATTGCGATGCCTGTGCCATATGAAGATAAGACTGTAATATATACGTATCCCGACGAGGAGAGGATGAAAAAAGATGGAGAGACTCCTCAAAGACTAAGTGGTAGAACTAATCAGTTGACTTGGGACTTGATGAAAGATAGGTTTGTTGTCTTACGTAATTTCATTCCTAAAGATATTATTAACATGTCATTAGATACATGGAAGACTATTGAACACAATGAATCATGGGATGAAGCAATATTCAACAGAGAACATGAAATCACTCAAAACTCACCTAAAGATTCTTTAGGAAAATCTAAAGCTAATTACTGCACTCCGATGGCAGTTTCCCTACATAGATGGCTAAAGGAAAAATTAGACAACGTAATTGATATGGGATTAAGAGAAACATACTCTTATACTCGGAAATACGACAGAGGTGCATACCTAAGAGCTCACACTGATAGACCATCATGTGAAATAAGTGCAACCATATGTCTAGATTACAGGACAGATGACAATGCACCTTGGAAAATATGGGTACAGAACGATGGTAACTATGTCGACATGGGTAATATGGATGAAGTGTATGATATGTCTCAAGGATTACAACACAGAAATAGAAAAGGTATTCCAATAAGTTTAGAGCCTGGTGATGTTTTATTATATCAAGGGCCCAATGTAATACACTGGAGAGATTATTTAGTAGGTGATTACTCATACCACATCTTCTTACATTTCTTCAATGAAGACAGTAAGTTATTGAATATAGACAAAATGCATACAGACATAGAAGACCATTTTGCATTATCGTTTGATGGAAGACCACATAGATATGCAGATGAAAATAGTGAAGAAGTAGTTGGTAAAACCAAAGAAAAGTTTAGAGAGTTTGCAAACGTATACCACAATGTAGTAGATAAGAAAGCTAACTTTGCAAATAATTATGATGATTTTGAATTAGACACAAGAAAAAAGAGGGCCGTGAAAGAATGACAGTATTTAACAAAAAAAATGTAGACTTTACAAAGGAGTCTATGTTCTTCGGTGAAGAACTAAACACGCAAAGATTTGATGTATTCAAGTACCCTATATTTGACAAACTAACACAGACACAATTATCATTCTTTTGGAGACCCGAAGAGGTATCCTTACAGAAAGATAGGGGTGATTACCAAACACTTTCTGACGCACAGAAACACATCTTTACCTCTAACTTGAGGTATCAAACTTTACTCGACTCAGTTCAAGGTAGAGCTCCATCCATAGCATTTTTACCGTTTGTGAGCATACCCGAACTTGAGTCTTGTATTATTACATGGGATTTCATGGAGACTATTCATTCACGAAGTTACACTCACATTATAAAGAACGTTTATAGTGACCCTAGTGAGATATTTGACACAATCCTAGACGAACCAGCAATTGTAGCTAGAGCAGAACAAGTAACAGAAAAATATGACAAGTTTATACAACTAGGAAGACGTAGATTACTAGGTCTTAAAGTAGATGATTACGAGCTTAAGAAAGCATTGTACCTTGCACTGATATCAGTTAACATCTTAGAAGGAGTACGATTCTTTGTATCCTTTGCCTGTTCATTTGCATTCGGTGAGTTAAAACAGATGGAAGGAAGTGCAAAAATCATATCTCTTATTGCAAGAGACGAAGCACAACATCTTGCAATCACTCAACACATCATCAAAGCATATCAGAAACAAGAAGGTGATAAGATGATGACTAAAATCATGGCTGAATGTGAAGAGGAAGTATATGACATGTACCGTGATGCAGTTCAACAAGAGAAAGATTGGGCAGATTTCCTATTTAAGGATGGTTCAATGATTGGACTATCAACACCATTACTTGGTCAGTACGTAGAGTACACAGCAAACAAAAGATTACGTGCATTGGGTCTAAACCCACTGTATGACATATCATCAACAAACAATCCACTACCTTGGACTAAACATTGGTTCAACAGTAGAGGTCTACAGAATGCACCACAAGAGACGGAAATAGAATCCTATCTGATTGGGGGTATAAAACAAGACGTAGACGACGACACGTTTTCTGGCTTTGAATTGTAATGCACGATTGTGTTGTCATGTTCAGTGGTGGAGTTGAATCCACTGCATTATTAAACTGGTGTGTAGAGAGAGGTAAGAAACCTATTGCACTCCATTCAATATGGGATAACCCCATCACAACAGCAAATCAACTACATAGTAACATTACAGAGATATGTGATAAATTAGATGTAGATTTGATTACTCACAAGCATCCTAAATATGACCATGATGAACGGTCAGATGAATATTTTCATTCTGCTAGACATTGGTCAGTTGCATGTTTAAGTGCATTGACTCAGTTCCCACACATCGAAGAATATTACTGGGGTGTGAATAGTGGAATGATGAACTATGCAGATGATAATAAAATACCATCTGATTGGCCATGGGTACCACGTGCATGGGAATTTCAAATGGTATTTGAGTTCTATGCAAGGTTGATGAATAAGAATCACAACTACAGATTGTACCCACCTCTTGGTGGAATGACTAAGTTTGAACAATGGTCATCAATACCAGCCGAGGTAAAACCACTAGTCAATGCTTGTTCATTGGGTTACCCAAACCAATGTAACGAGTGTGATAAGTGTATAGAATTTAATAGATTAACAGCAATTGGGGGATTTTAAAATGATAGAGATATTTGGAAAAACACAATGTCCTTACTGTGATAAAGCAAAAGCTTTATGTGAGAAAGAAGGATTAGAATTTACATACAAACAGCTGGACACAGACTTCACAAGAGAACAACTCTTTGAAGAGTTTCCAACTGCACGGACATTCCCTCAAATCAGAATTGATGGTGATGCAATAGGTGGATACGACCAACTTGCAGAATACGTAAAACATGGAGACGTTTGGAAAGACTAATGAAACAAGTTCATGTATATCTTAATATGAAACATAGCCAGACAGCCATGGATATGAGACTTGAACATATTGCAAAAACGCTTGATAAAGATTTAGTCGAGATTAGAATTTACACGTGTGGAGAAGATTTCTTTAAAAAGGATGTTGATAGACCACTACCATTCGGAATGATTGACGGTAAAGCCAAGTCAGACGAAAACTTTTTCAAGGAAATAGTAGGAGATAAAGTTGAAGATTAGATTACACTGCACGGATTGTAAATCAGAGTGCATAGTAGAACATGAAATGGATTCACACCACTATGGAATCGATTATTGTCCATTTTGTGGTACAGAAATGGATGAAGATTTAATAGAAGAGGTAGAAGAATACGACGATTAGGGCCTTGACTATGAGGTGGTTTTTTTGATATAATAATGACTCGATTGAAAAGAAAGGAACAATATCCCTTGATTGACATACAAATCAATGGTCAAATTGCACAAAAACGTCGAATTCGTACCTTTGTAAAGTCTTGTATTGCATATCTTTCCCCTAAATTACGTAGGGATATAACCATAGAACTAAATGTTATAACTAGATGTGAGAATAATCACTATGCTTTATGTTGGGGTGACCGTGATGAGGTCATTATAGAGATTGCACGTGGTAGTAATGGACTAGAATTCACTCTAGAAGACCAAATGTTGAATCTTGCACATGAATTAGTTCATGCAAAACAATTCTTAACTGGACAACTCAGTCCAGTTCGTCAAAAATGGAAGAAAAAGGACTACTCTAAGGCACCATATAGCCGTCAACCTTGGGAGCGAGAAGCCTACGCAAAGGAAGAAAAACTGTACAAAATATTTTGGGAATAGCCTTGACAATGCCCCTCAGCTAATGAGATAATACTACTTCACTGAGAGAAGAAAGGAACAAAGAAATGTCTAAACAACTACCCGAGAACTGGACAGACAAAGAGTTTTTAGAAGACGCTACATGGTTGACCCCACATGAACGTATCGAACAGGAAGAGTACGATGCACTTGCTATTGACAAGTGTATACCCATCATCATAAGAGAGATAACAGCATGAAGTACTATTATCGTATACACTGCATACACACTAATCGTCCACTATGTTCTAAGATATTCAAGACTAGCATGGAAGCTCATGAGTATGCAGAGAAAGTACACATTCAGATTGCATTAAACCGTTCTATGATGGAAACAGATGAAGCTGTGGTCGTGCGATATTGATAAAATGCCTTGACAGCATGGCCTAATTAGTGGTATACTATACGTATGGAAAATAAGAGAGTAAAGATAAAAAGAATCTTCATTGATATGGATGGAGTACTTGCAGATTTCAACACTGGAGTTGAAAAACTAACAGGGAGAGAGTTCCCTAACACCGACCAAGGTCATAATGACTATGACTTAAGGAAGGAAGAATTAACGAACAAGAGATTGTTCAGAATGTTACCACCTATGCCTGATATGCATGAATTGGTTGGTTACGTTAGACACACTAAACTACCGTGGGAAATACTCACTGCAGCTGGTGTGATAAACAGAGAGTTGGTTGTGTATGATAAGAACGAGTGGATTAAAGAACATGTTAGTCCTACTGTTGTTGTTACTTGTACTATGACTGGTAGTCAGAAAGGTATGTTTGCAATCAAAGGAAGTGTCCTTATTGATGACAGACAAAAGAACCTTGATGCATGGGTAGAACATGGTGGAATAGGAATATTACACACTAATGCAGCTGATACAATTGCACAACTTAAAGTATTGAGAAATGGTGACTAAGGGGTTGTAGCTCAATCGGATAGAGCAACTGCCTTCTAAGCAGTAGGTTATAGGTTCGATTCCTATCAGTCCCGCCACCATTTCTAAACACACTAAATAAGAGTAAGGAATAATCCTTACTTTTTGGTATATATTATGGAAAATAAATTTGCAGAAAATAGACATATAGAAGACCTTGGAGAACATGTTCTCCTTTATCGTGGTTGGACAGACGACGAGTTTATAGACTATGTTCTCAACATATATAAAAAGTGTGAAGATAGAGGTTTGACACTTCCAAGAGCTTCATACGACACAAAGACAATCACTAGAAAATCAGACAACGCAGTCAGCATCACTCAAGTACCCGAATCATATTTCGGTGGTCAGATGAGTAGACTACTATCAATCTTCGAAGACCAAGATGGTGTCATTGATGAGTGGTTTGAGAAGTATCCAGTCCAAGACAACTACAGAGGTCTTATGGTCAGTGGTGCAAAAATTCAAAAGACATTACCACAACAAGGATATCATATCTGGCATTGTGAACACTGTAATTGTCCATCTAGTTCTAAATCCCTACTTGCATGGGCAATCTTCCTTAATGACGTTGAGGAAGGTGGAGAGTTAGAATTCCTATACCAATCATTACGTATCAAACCCAAAAGAGGTGACATAGTATTGTGGCCTGCTGGTTTCACTCATATGCATAGAGGTAATCCACCTCTCAAAGGAGAGAAATATATAGTAACAGGATGGATAGACTATGCTTAACAAACTATGGAATAAGATAAAAGAATTACTGAAGAGATTTTTTTGGTTCATTTGGACATGGATTAAACATCTCTTCAAAGCAGAATACAAGATTACCGTTTACAGACAATCTGAAGGTGGTAATATGTACAAATCGGAATATATGTCAAGAAACATCATGATAAATAAACCGAAACATTTAAAATTCAAAGACTATGAGACAAGGAACACTGTAGAAATACGTTCAGTACTAGGACTTGAAGTAAAAATAGAGGAGATAGACTAATATGCAAAATTTATTAATAGGTCTTCTAGTTGCACTCGGAATTTTCAGTTACATAACGTACAATCAAAACGTTGTATTGACTGCAAATAACATTAAGTTAGAAGCTGCAGTAGAAGAACAACAACGTGCCATGGATGCATTACGTGAGAACTTTGAAAAACAAGGGAAAGCACTGCAGAACATGGGTCGTAAAAATGCATCGATTGAAGCAGAAAAGGCGGAGTATCTACAAATATTCCAAAGACATAATTTAAGCGCTCTTGCAGTTGCAAAACCTGCCATAATGACAGGAAAGGTCAATCGTGCAACCAATAGAGTATTTGAGGGAATTGAAGATGATACAAAGGAAATATATAACCTTGATGAGTCTAATCGCACTAACGACGATTAGTGGATGCTCATTATTAGGAACTAAAAACATAGAGATAGTCTCTAAACCATTAGAGATAGAAATCATGCAACCCACATTGCCTAGACCTATTGAAATGACATCACCTATGTGGTTCGTTGTATCAGAGGCAAAGAAGGACAATCTATGTAGAAAGATAGATGACAAGAGACCTAAAACTTGCAATCTTGAAGACAGAGACAATCCCGAGTGGCCAGTTGATTACTCAGAACTTGACTATTTCTTAGATGAAATGAAAGAACAGAATGGTGGTGAGATTGTATTCATTGCAACTACCATAGGTGACTATGAGGTCATGAGTGCAAACATACAAGAGATTAAAAGATACATCAAACAAATGGGTGAAGTAGTTGTATACTACAGAAACGTAACCATCAAAACACCCGAAGGTGATGAGAAGGGGGTTGGAGTAAAAATAGAGAAATCAGATGACTAAGTGGTGGGATATACTTTGGAAACAGAATCCCAAAACGGACATCGACCATGGGCCAGACCCCGATGACATTACAGTAGATAATGCATACAAGACAAGATGGATATGGTATCATACTATTCTTGCAATTGGTATTTTCATGTCAAATGTCATTCTCATTGCAATACTTTTACTATTGGCAATTAAATTATGAAACCAGCGATACATAAGCAGTCTTTTTATCAGCCTGCACAACACAGAATATTACCATTATTCCCAACACCATTTCTAAGAGGTCAATTAGGATTTAAGCCTGACATGATTATCAGAGATATAGATAGACTCATTGATATGGTTGCAGAGAAAGACAACAAAGACAAAAACAGTAACTACACATCTTATTTTGATAATGATATAAGACAGATGACACATAGATTACCATGGTTTAATGATTTCTCTAACATCATGAAAGACACGTACATTGAATTCATACGTACACAATTCAACAAAGAGGTCAAACACCTATCTAGAAATGATATTCATCTGTTTGCATGGATTAATAGATATGATGCAGAACATGACCATCAAGTTCATAATCACGTCGACTCACATATCAGTGGTACATACTATGTAAACTGTTCGGATAGACCAATCAAGTTTTGGAATCCAAACATGGCAGCTCAGTATGCACACAATGGTACTGAAGACATGATACATTTTGAGGAATTACCTAATATGGGATTCATGGGTTGTGAAGGGTTTCAATCAGAAATGATGTTTGAACCATCGGCTGGTGATTTCCTATTATGGCCGTCTTATTTACTACACTCAGTTCCGCCCACTGGAAACAGCAGACAGGAAGAACTCAGATATTCTATATCGTTCAACCTAAAGTACAGACAAGAACTTAATGACACTGAAACAGGAGATGCACTATATTATAGTGATATTTTTGGTAAATAAATATGTGGGAGATATGGAAACACGCTCTTGGAGCATTTGACGAAGAGGACGGATACAAACCTCAGAACGAAAACAAGATTGCAATAATCAGAACAATCATCGTAGGAATTAACATTCTATGTGGTATTCTAATTATGGTAAATATTTTAAAGGATTGGTAATGAAAAAGACATATGCACTAGACGAACTATATGCAGTGAACCCTAAATTAGAACACACTTATGAGAATGGTGTAATCACAATACACAATTTCTTTGAGAACCCCGAAGACATCTATGACCATATCACCAGTAGACAGTATCCTATGTGGAAATACTCTACAGAGAGAGATTCACCAAATGGTACTGTATACAATGACTGCCGTATTACAGACAAGATAGGACATCCTACTAGAATAGGTATCAATGAGAACGAAAGAATACTAGATATCTGTAGACGATACTGGTGGAAAGGTGATTATAGTTATCAACAGATTCATGAGTTCAACTGTTTTCAAACCATAACAGAGTTTGACCCAAAGATGCAACACTATCCACACATTGATAGTGCATTCATCACACCCGACGACAAGTCCACATTGAACATGTTAGTATACATGGATAAAGAAGAGAGCGGTGGAACTGCTGTGTATAAGGGTGAATGGATAACAAACATGGAACATATGGGTGTACTGTACGAAGTAGAAAAGGACTTCGAAGTGGATTATATAATACCAGCTAAATTCAATACATGTGTTATCTTCACAGGTAACAAACTACATGGTGCATGGATAGAAGACTATAAGAAATATTGTGAGGACTCATGGAGATACTCATACGTAAGATTCTTCCATCCCAATAACGATAGACACAACAATGCCTAAAAGAAAGATAGTAGTATCATCCCAAATGGAGAAGGACAAGCTCGAAGAGACAGAGCATAGTTCTAATATGTTAATGATTGCAGATAGTGTCTTGACGATGGACACTTGTGATGTTATAATAGAACAGTTAGAATTAATAAAAGTAGACGAAGTACAGGTTCAAAAGAACGGTCAGATATGTCCCGATGATATAACTGCATTAGAAAGGTCTTGGAGATATACACATCCACAGACTGGTCATGATGTTGCAGTACTGGAACAAGGTACATCACAGTTTGAAATAGTGATGCAGTTAGTAGAACCTTATATGCCTAAGAGTAGAGACTTCGGAGAAGTTACTTATGCAACTATAATGAAGTATCCCGAAAATACTATGTTTAATTGGCATAAAGACTCAGCTGATATGCATGACACAGGAACTTGTATCTTTATGTTGAATGAAGAATACGAAGGGGGTAGGTTGAATGTCGAAGGACATACAATACTACCAAGAAGAGGCACTATGGTAGCATTTAACAACTCAACAGAGAGATGGCATAGTGTAGAACCCATATTTGAAGGCGAGAGATACGTCTTTGCAGTATGGTTTAGAAGGGCAGAGGAAGACGAAACCCATGACAATACTTAAATGCAGTGAATGTGATAAAGAACTAGAAATGGAAAAAATCAAATACCATACAAATCCTAAACAAACACCAGTGCATGTCTTTTGTGATGCATATTGCAGTCACGACTGGCATGTGAAATATAAACCTCGAACCAAGGAGAGAAATGCCGATTAAATTTAAACCAACCCAAAAAATTGTTGCACGTGGAACAAAACAGGTAACCGTGACTCATCATTATATGAAGACCACACCGTTATCAGAATTAATAGAAGAGTACAACAAGATTAAGAGTACCAAGGGTAAAGGTAAATTGAGGCAGAAGATACTCAATGAGTTTGCACGTAGAGATAAGAGGGGATTGCCAACTGCAATCCTTAGAACAGTAGAGGATGCTTAAATTTAGCACTCATGAAATGAAAGTTAATACACCGCCAGAAGGAAATCTACTCACACCATTCGGCCCACCAGTATGGGTTGGAAAGATGGATATGAGTATCATTGATGAAGTCAATGAAAACATAGAATCACGTAGATATAGTAAAGACCACAAGATAGGTGCAGATTTACTTGCTGGTAGAGTGCATTCTCAATTAATGATTGAAGATGTGGTGTCTGATACAACAAAGAACCACATTCTAGACCATGTAGTGACATGGGCCCAAGGCACTGGTATGGAAATTGTCAATGACCAGCTGCAAATAGAGGGCCTTTGGGTTAATCTACAAAAAGAATTTGAATACAATCCTATCCATGCACACGATGGTCTGTTTAGTTTTGTATTCTACACAAAAAACACAATCCAACGTGATGTTGCAATCGATAATGAATTCGATAGTAATGTCAGTAAGGAGTCTAGACCACTTGCTGGTCATATAGACTTACATTATGGAGAGAACAATTTTATGAATTGGACTTCCATGTCACATTACCCTATGAAGGGAGATATACTTATCTTCCCATCATGGTTAAATCATTCAGTCTATCCATTCCATGACCCACAAGGTGAAAGGATATCGGTAGCTGGAAATATACATTACGCTCAGACGTAAGGAGATAATTATGAGTCATATTATTGACACATTGAAGACGGTGTTGGTCACGAGAGCAACAGATTTTAACGGAAGGTCAGATAGACCCGAGTACTGGTGGTTTACATTATATGCCATAATTGTATTTGGTTTACTTGCACTAGTAGATAACTATGTACTAGGATTTACATTCTTTAGTATACTAGAACCATGGGGTGAGATGCAAGAGAGCGGAGTGTTAGTATTGTTATGGACACTTGGAACTCTTGTACAAAGTATATCAGTAACAACAAGAAGATTACATGACAGAGGTCATAGTGGTTGGTGGCAGTTAGGTTTTATAGTACCAGGCTTAAACTTTATAGTTTTTTACTGGTTAGTAAGAGATGCAAAGGATACAACCGAAGCATTAACATATGAGAATCCATACGGATTAAGAGGATAACATTATGGGATTTTGGACAAAATTCACAGATTTCCTTGGTTTTGAAACTGTTAGAGCAAGAGACGACAAAGGTCGTTATATTGCAGATGACAAATCAACACCCGATGTAGACGAATCTAAAAAGAGAGTCTATAAGAGTAAAACCAAGAACAAGAAATACAAACCAAGTATAGATAATAACGGATAAGATTTTGGGGCTGTAGCTCAGTTGGGAGAGCGACTGCCTTGCACGTAGTAGGTCGTAGGTTCGAACCCTATCAGCTCCACCAGTCTATCCATAACAGGAGAAATATATGAGAAATATATTATTAGGATGTCTTATGGCATTATCATTCAACTCGTTTGCAGTTGAATTAAACGGTACTCTAGGGTACACATCTGATTACGTATGGAGAGGAGAGTCTCAAGGTAATCAACCAGCATTTTCATTTGGTGCAGAAGTAACAACCGAAACAGGATTCTATCTTGGTGCATGGCAATCAGACGTAGAGTTTGGTGACACCACAACAGAGACAGACTACTATGGTGGATATAGACTAGACGTTGCAGACAATGTCACAGTGGACTTAGGTTATATGAGATATGACTTTGATGGTTCTACAGAAACACTTGAAGAAGTATATGGTATTGTGAAATACAATAACCTTTCACTTGCATATTTTGAGAACATAGAGGACAACGACAATTATGCAGAGGCAAGATACAATTTATGGTTTATACCTAATGTAGATGTCACTGTAATGTATGGAATGTATACAGTCGATGATACCTTTTGGATGGCAACCATTGGAAGAGCTTTGAACGACTCATTCTATATCAAAGCAAAGATGGGTGTCTATAGAGATGCATTCGGTATGACTGGAAATTTGTTTGAAGGACAATTTGCAGACCATGTATCAGTAGGAATAACCTACAACTGGTAGAATGCCTAACGGCATATATACTTATGTGACAAAAGTGTTACAAACAGATGGAGTAATGTGCCGAGGTCGGTACATGAAGAAACAATAGTATCATTCAGTCACGACAATAAAGGAGCATACAAATGAGTATTAAATCATTAGTGTCCGTCCTTGCTGACTTCAGTGAAGATAAATGGACACAATTTCATATCATGATGAAGAGTGGCAGAATGCATAAAGTTCTAAATTTATTAGAACAATAAGCATAAAGCCTCTTGGAGATTCCCTTCATTTGGATTATAATAGATACATATGAAGGGTTTTTTGTATCCCTAAATAAACTAAACAAACACATTATTATTATATTATTAGGAGTTATAAATGTTTGAAGTGATTACGATTAAGACCGATGGTCTAGGTGTTACATCCGAGGATGTTAACAGATTAAAGCTGTCATTAGATAGACAAAGAAGTCTAGACAATGATGGAATGTCCATTGCAAGACTATCTTGTTATACCGATGACCCTACAGGTCTCGACGAAGGAATCAGAGTTATCCCACTACTAAAAGACGAGAACATCATTCACGATGAATGGTATCAAGTTCTATTATGGGATGGTGACATGAAAGGTCTCAGAGAAGAGGCCAAGTGTACATATGTAAATGCAAAAGTTGTTGCACGTAATATGTGTACCTCTATTATATACGAAGGACTACCTAACAAAGGTACAACCGACGAATGTAATTTTGAATTCACAGATGAGGAAACTGCATCAATCAAAGAGAATGAAACATCATTCTTATATCAAGAACGTAACTGGATGGGTGACGGAGATACACAATATTTCCCACACTTCTGTGGTTTCGTACAAGGTGACGGTAAATACATCGTTGATAACTTCGTAGCTGACATGGCTGGTATTCAAGAGAAATACGGTTCTAACGTACAACAATATATCGAAGACCAAATTGCAGAGAACAAAGGAATGGTTCTTAACACTATGCATGGTATGATAGGACAATATCATATCGGTGATGAGTTTGCAAACCTTGAACTCAATAAACTGTATGAAGAGAAAGTCAGACCATCATTTGACAACGGAGAATGGAGAGGATTAGGTGGTGACCAACAAGCTAAGTTCATTCACTTTGACCATGAGTATAGAACTATTACTCAACAATGTTCATTCGTACATTTAAAAGGAGATGCAGACCCGAAATCGGATAGGTATCTCGAACTATGGGTTCTATAAGACAATCTGAAGATTATCACGTAGTCATCCCTAAGTTCTATACAGAGAAGGAATGCAAATCAATCTGTGAACTTATATTAGACCTTTCTGACGAGTTAATTCGGGAGCATTCCCCCAACTCGTTAGACCAAGGTGCAATTGCAAATGGATACACTGGACTCACGTCACTCCATTCAACCTTCAACTGGATACCACTCATAGAAGAGAATCTTGGTATCGACCTTATGACAAGGTTACTCAACGAAATAGACACAAGGAACACTCGTGACATATTCATCAAGTCATGGTGTAATCACTGGTCTACTGGTGAGGGTATCAAACCACATAGACATGCATCTCTAGAGTACGAAGAACTCCAACCCAATGTGTACACCACAATACGAGACCACGAGCCGTACGAATCCATCACGAATAATAACATGATTAGCGGTAATATATTTCTGAGTAATAACGACCATAGAGAATACGGTACATGGTATTCGGGTAAGGGATGGATAGAGAATATCCGAGGAGACTTACATTTATTCAGTCCACTTATCGTGCATTCCGTAGACTCCAACACGAGAACGGAACCACGTATGAGTCAAGCATTCGATATACACATAGACGGACACGTATCGGGTAAACACCTAGAAGACAAGTCTCTCTACAACAAAGCAACCAATCTAAAACACTTCCTACACGTAGAGATTAATTAGACTTCTTCATCCAACCAACCGTACCACATACATTCACATTTACAATCCATCGATTGACATCCATATTATTCTGATATGAATGCACAGACCTATCAGAAGGTCTAAACATGTATGCATCATTAACGCCCCACTCATGACACCATACACGAGACCGAGAGCTGCCATGAAACATCGTAGGGTCACCCATCTTACTCATAGGAACAAGTATAGTTAACAGCTTCTTACTACCCTTATCAGTATGCATGGGATACAACTTAGAGTGAGGGGGAGAACCACGTAGAGATTCATCCGTATATGTGGGTGCATTATCATGATAGAAATCACTAGGAGACCCTTCTATGTTAGTGAGTGTGTTTACCTTATCCCAGTTATCAAGGAACCATTGAGTCTTTTCTCCAATGAAGTGTGGTAAATCTACTCTGAGTGAGGGGTATGCTTCTAAGGGTATGGTAGTATTACCGTAGTGAGAAGACAATCTATGAGACTCTATAACGTCCATCTCTGAGGGGGTGTAGTAGTTAGGAATACGGTATATGTGACCAAAATCGTCTATATCGGGGGTGATTGAATATAATTCAAAGGGTATCATGGTGGACTCTAATATAATGTGTGTAGTAGTGTGGTATTGTGTGTAATAATAATGGTATTTAGTCGGTATGGGAGAAAGTGGAATAAAGTGGGTTTGTGTGCTGTTGTTCGGAGAGGTTAATCACATATTTAGTTTGGAGTCAATGGCCCCGAGAGGGTGCAGAGGTACTCAGAGTATATCACAGAAAGCCCGTAGTGTCAAGGCACGCAGACCTTCGGCGAGAGGCCTTGACAGTGGTATGGCTTTAGTGGTATACTAGCTGTATATGATAAAGATACTAAAGAAAAACGGACTGTTGGATGCAGATTTCATTCAAGCACTCCCCCTGTTCATACTCCCTATACTATTAAAGGTGCTTGGCGTATGATGACTGATATCTACTCTCTTACTGATGAGAACGCTCTACATGGGATTCATATAGCGACAAGCATTCCCTTCTACTGTATGTTAACACGTCAAGAGACCATCCTTGCACAGGGTAAGACCAATGAGGATTGGAATGCTATGTGTACGTTGATAGCGTCGAGGACAGGACATGTGATACAAGGCCAGATACAAATTGATACATTAACCATAAATGGGGTAGACAGACCCTTCCATTAATGGTATAATAGAGTATAAGAAACGGAAGTTGAACTGAGAATTGTACCGTGGATTGCTTAGAGTTAAGTCTCAGTGGGTTGTTACCGAAAGCACGCGTGGTGATGAGAAGCGCCACCTCTGTATGCCCTGCTACTACGGCATCTCCGAGTAGCCTTGACAAGAGCATCAAAGTATGTTATAATAGGAGATACATCTATGAAATGGAATACTGTACACGTATACAGTATTGATACCAAAGTCGTGAAGATTGATGGTAGTCATACCTTAGCCAAGCGCACAGAGAAACCTGTGAGTCTCTCGGAGGCGCTCAGACTGTGTTCAGAGTTGGAGAGGTACAAACACGTAGTAGAGATACGTAGAGCGTCTTAGAACAGTGCTGTGGGACTCCTAGGGTATTTGGGCAGCAACTCAACCCCCTACCCTAATAGCTCTGTGAGGCATTCTAAACAACCACCGAGAATTTTTTTTCGGATAATTTTTTAAGAGGAAATAGTAAAATGATAAAACCAAATATAACACGTAGGTTCTTCCTATGGGTAGTAGACAGTTGGAACTTAGTGATGAATGTGAGGTATAATCCTCTCAAGTACATACCCGACCCTAGTCTACAAGGATACTTCATGTTAGTATTATTCACTATGTGGAGTGCATTCTTTGGATTCCTCTGTACATTCTACCTAGGATGGTTAGGTTACAGTATAGTTACCAGTATATTCGTACATGCAGCTGTACTCATTCCTATACTCATTACCAATGCAGTCTTTGTAGATGCAGAACGTGATGGTCACAGGTGGTTACAGGAGTGGAGACGTGAACAGAAGGGTTATAAAATCTTTCTACAGTCTACTCGTAGTGGTGTACGTATATTATGGGACATAGATAAAGAAGCATGAGTGCAAAGACAAGAAGAATACACAGAGAGACTCTTACCACAGTAGGTACAGGTCTCCTTATCAACTACCCTACCAATCTATTCTTACTCTACATCTTCTTAGAGGTGCTTGAGTGGGACAGTCCGTTGCATATAGGTACTACCATCACTGCAATCATGACCATCATAGCTTATACTAGAGTATTTACGATACGTAGATGGTTTACCAATCATTAATAGGGGTCTATATGACTCGGGAAGGGGACAGGGAATCGAACATCACCAAGTCCACAAATACTTACACGACATGCGTGAAACCGTATTCCCATCCCCCCAGTTTTATGGTATAATAGACTTATGATTACAATACATGGTTCAATGAAACACTCGAAGAGTGGACGTAAACGTAAAACCAATGCATGGAAGACACGTACCAAGACTGCAAAGGATTATAATTGGAATACGACTCCTAGTTCTCTAGAAGTCTCTAGCTCCTATGTGCGTGAGAGTGTATACTATCCGTCGATGACTTCGTCTAAAGAGTCTACAGCGTCTAATACACTAAGTAAAGAAGAGAGGCAACGTATCTCGTCCGAGTATACCGTTGCACCGTCATATAATAAAGGCGCATACCAAGTCATACCTCGAAATGAGGTCAAACATATAGGGAGATAAGTGTGTTAAGTTGGATAATAAGAAAAATAAACAAAGAATTCGAGAGAATGCTTGAACGTGGGATGCAGAGAACTGCAGATAGAATGAATGCAGAACATGAAGCAATGTACAATCGAAATAAAGTCCCCTATATAAATGAAATTGGTGCAGACAAACCTTCAAAAGGTAATATAATCGATGAAAGAGTATAAAATATGAGAGTACTAGTGGAAAATTATGGGGAAGTAAGAATATTTTCCGATAGACCCTTCGGATATAAGAGATATCATGTGGATTGGAGAGACGGAAGAACTTCAATGTACAGTGGATTGTGGTATTCAGAGAACAAAGTCAAAGAATTGGTAGAGTCTCAGTTAAATAATAAACAATATATTAAAGGAACCTAAATAAAACCATGAGTACAGAATTATATTTAATACATATCGGTTTTATCGTAGCTCTTGTGTGGTCAGTGTACCGTAATGGTAGACGTGCAGGCAGAGAAGATATGGTAAATCAACTCATTGAAGATAAACTCGTCCTACCAAAGGACATAATAACATTCTATAAAGCTAATAAAGAAGACTTATAGAAACAACAGGAATATATTATGAGAATAATTGGAATTAATTCCAGCCATGACACATCTTTGTGCATCATGGAAGACGGTGAAGTCGTAGAACTCTTTGAAGAAGAGAGAGAACGTAGAGATAAGTACTATTCACCCAGTTTAGAAAACCCCGAATTACATGTCGTAGACTCTAAAGGAGTTGCAGACTGTTTAATCAATGAAGACGGAACCCCCTCGGGTGAATTAGTCTTTGCATCATTCGATAGACGTGTGTGTGAAATACAGATGGACAAAGACTATCTTATGAAAAATCGTATGGTTGCAGAAGAGTTTGCAGCTGCACTCAGTAAAGAACAGTTAACTCTTAAGAGACTTCAAGAGATAGGAGAAGAGTTTCCTAAAGTATCTCTCAAACAAGACTGGCACGAAGATATGGATGAAACTATACACGATGCAATGTGTAAACAGTTTCATGAGGTAAAAGAATATCATTTCGATACGGAACATCATATGTATCATGCATACAGTGGTTACTTCCTTAGTCCTTTCTTTGAGAAGGGTGAGGATGCAATGGCCATCGCATGGGACGGTGGTGGTGCAAAGTGTTTTCATGAAGAGTATCCGAACTACCAAGAGATTGAATCCATTTGGAAATGTTCCTTCGAGGATAAAACAGTCACCCCCCAGTGGAAGAAGATGTCTAATCACCGTGAGTTAGGTTCCCTTGCAAGTAAGTATTTCCCTAACATGTACTATGATTCAGCACATTGTATAACAGACCTTAAGGTCAATGATGAGTCTACTCGTAATATCGATACAGTGTTCACTAGCTTCCCTTCTAGCGGTATGAACTTCAGTAACATGAGTTATGCCTTCGGTGCAGATGCTCATGGACGTGCAGCGGGTAAGGTGATGGGTATGGCATCATACGGAAGACTACTACCCGATAGACCCGACAGGTTTGATAGACATATCGTTGCACAAATGTGTGAGGAAGAATCATTTAAGAATGCATGTAATGTTATTCGACGTGCAATGGAATTAAATCCCGACTGTAAGAACTTAGTACTCAGTGGTGGGTTCTCATTAAACTGTACAAACAATTACAGATACCTACAAGAGTTCCCCGAATTAAATATATTTGTTGACCCTGTACCCCATGATGGTGGTACTGCAGTGGGAGCTGCATTTTGGTTACATTATTATAATCAATCTCAACAGGAGACTACAAATGATTAAAGCAGAAGTTATAAGAGACCAAGACCAAGTAATAGAATTACTTACAGATAAACAGCAGGTTATTGGTATGTTTCAAAACGGTTCCGAATGGGGCCCACGTGCATTAGGTAATCGTTCAATATTATTTGACCCTACTAATCCAAATGCAAAACAAATTGTTAATACAATTAAGAAGAGAGAATATTACAGACCATTTGCTGGTACTGTATTAAAAGAACATGCACATGAATATTTTAAAATGTTGCAGTTAGAAGAGTCTCCTTATATGTCGTTTGCAATTCAATGTAAGAAGAAAGCATACGAAGAGATTCCTGCTATTGTTCATGCAGATGGTACATGTAGAATTCAAACAGTTACAGAAGAACAAAATAAAAATTATTATAATTTAATTAAAGCATTAGGTGAAAAGAATGGCACCCCTATTATATTTAATACATCATTTAATTTAGGTGGTGAAGCTTTAGTAGAAACTATCTTTGATGCAATTGATACATGTAACCGTTCAGATATTAATTATCTCTATGTACCCGAAGACCAAACTGGAGATATACCTTATGAATTATTTAAACCGAAAAAAGATAAACATGATAACGACGCTAATGACCACGGCGTATGGGAGTCTGAAGTATAAATACTTCTATGATAGAAGTTACAGACATTGCCATAGCAAAACTTATAGAAAAACAAGTAGACAAAGTTAGACTAGGAGTTACAGGTGGTGGTTGCAGTGGATACGAATATGTTTTCATCCGTGACGAATATCAAGACGGTGACCTAGAAATAGATTACGGTAAGTTTAAATTTTTAATAGATACAATGAGTCAACCGTTTTTAAATGGTATGACTTTAGATTATGAACAACAGGGATTGAATGAGACGTTCACGTTTCAGAATCCAAATGAAGAAGCCAGTTGTGGTTGTGGAGTGAGTATTACATTTAATGAAGACATCGTCAGCAAAAGCTAAAGGTCGTAAACTACAACAGTGGTTTAGAGATTTACTCGTAGAGAAGTTAGACCTAGACCCCGAAGATTCAGAGTCTAGACCTATGGGTTCTCAAGGCGAGGATATTATATTAGGGACAGAATCTAGAAAACAATTCCCTTATAGTATTGAATGTAAGAATCAAGAAGCTGTGAATGTGTGGAATGCATATGCACAAGCAGAAAGTAATTGTGGTAAGTATGAACCAATAGTCTGTATTAAAAGAAACAGACATAAACCTTTGGTGATAGTTGATGCAGAATACTTTGTAGGATTGCATAAGAAAGAACTAACATCATTACAAGAACAAGCACTAAGTGTAGGATTAAAAATAAAGGGATGAAATCATTTCAAGAATTAATAGTAGAAGAAGACGTTAAGAAGTCAGACCCTTATCGTCTTGTTGTTATCGCAGAACGTCCTAAGAAACAATCAAAGAAATCTACCAGTGGTAAGATAGTTGGTGTTGCAGAAAAAATGGGTATGGATGTTTACAACGTTCGTGTCAATGGTGCATACTTAGAACGTGATGATGAGTCTGGCGTTATCTCTATTCACAATGCAGATGATGAGAAAGGATTTGAGATTGATGCAGACACATTAGTTATGATTCGTGGTGCAGTAACAACTAAAGATTCCTACCTCGATTTAATCTCTCAGATTGAACGCTACGGCATTGCAACGTGCAACCCTAGGGAATGTATCGAAGTTTGTTCAGACAAGTTTAGAACGTACCTAAGACTGCAAGAGATAGGTCTAAACCAACCACGTACCGTATTGATTCCAAACGATGAACCCGAGACCGTAGATAGAGCTCACGAAGCATTAGATAATAAGTTCCCTATGGTACTTAAAACATTACAGGGTTCTAAAGGTGTGGGTGTTCTATTAATCGAAACAGAACGTTCATTACAATCACAGGTCAGCTTGATTTATAAGATTGACCCTTACTGTGATATTCTATTACAAGAGTATATCGAATCAGATTACGATGTACGTGTTGTCATTGTCAACAGAGAAATTGTTGGTGCAATGAGACGAAATAAAATTACAGATGATTTCAGAAGTAATGTATCCCAAGGTGCAGATGCACAATCAGTTACATTAACAGAGATGGAAAAAGATGTTTGTCTAAGAGCTAGCAAAGCCGTCAACGGACAATGGTGTGGTGTCGACTTTATTCCTAGCAAAAATAGAAAGACCGAACCACCTTACCTATTAGAAGTAAATCATTCGCCAGGCACTGAAGGAATCTCTAGTGTTATCGGTGAGGATATTGTTAAGATGGTTCTTAAGATTTACAAAGACAGAGACATATGGAAGAAGTCACCAACAGAGTGTGGTGTATTAGAAACCATCGAAGTCGAAGGTCAAGAAATGACAGTGAAGTTGGACACAGGTAATTCAGTTACAGCTTGTTCACTTCATGCAGAAGATTTAAAGATTAATGGTAAGATAGTTACATGGACAACGGAAGGTGTTAAGTATAAGAAACCACTAAAGAGAATGGTTACTTTATTAAAACCAGCTGAAGACAGACCAGTCGTAGAACTAGAACTAAATTTTCTAAACACTATATACGAACAAGAAGTTAGTTTAGATACTAGAGGGGCAATACCTTTTCTTGCAAACCGTGACTTGATGCAACGTGCAAACCTTATGATAAATCCAGCACGTAAGTTTATGATTACAAACAAACGTGATGAGAAGGACGACAGTTAATTTGTAAACACACTTGACAATGCCCTAGGCTTTATTATATACTGCTTACATGATTATGAAAACTGAACCTAAAAAAATAAACATCCAAGAACGAATGCGTGAGAAGGCACTTGATGCTTATGCCGAAGTCGAATACCAAATAGATTGTTGGATAGACAATAAGAAATCTGATTTCTCAATGTACAAGTATTTAAAACAACTTGAGTATAGTGGAAAGGTTGTTACATTTATGGTGGGTCTTGCTAAACCAGCTTTGGTTGAAGTTAAGAACGAAGAAGGATGTGAACAGTTAGAGGAAGCTTTTAATTTCCTTACCAAAACACAAAAGAAAAACTACATTAAATTTCTAGAGAGTATTGAATCCGATATCGAAAAATATTGTAATGAATACAAACCAGTTCGTAGAGTTAAACCTATGACTCCAGCTCGTATGGTAAGGAAGCTTCCTTTCCTTGCAGAGTGGGAAAGGTATACATCTATCGAACCGATAGAGATACCAAGAGCATATGACCTATTTACATACAATACTGCATCAAAGAAGTTTACACACTTCCAAGGTAACCTTGCAGTCAAAGGTTCTAGAATTACAGGATATGATTCGTGTAAAGAAAAGACCTTGACAGATTGGGAGTTGCTTGATAGAATATATAAAGGTGGTAACATTATTGCTCGTGGATTTATGGATGAGATTCCTAGGTCGAAGTTGAAAGACGGAAACGACATGATGACCAAAAATACATTATTATTAAAAGTGATTAAATGATTCTTATAGATTTTACTCAAACCATAATAGCTGGTTTAATGGTTCAACTAAAAATGAACAATGGAGAAGTGAGTGAAGACATGTTGAGACACATGATTCTTAATTCAGTTCGAGGGTATCAAAAGAAATACTCAGCAGAGTATGGAGAGATTACTCTTTGCACGGATGCATCAAATCCATGGAGACGAGACTACTATCCACAATACAAAGCAAATCGTAAAAAGTCTCGAGAGGCAGACAATAAGGATTGGGGATTAATATTTGATACACTTCATAAAGTGAAGATGGAAATCAAAGAGAACTTTCCATACCGTTACATGTATGTCGAGAAGTGTGAAGCTGATGACATCATTGCAGTGTTAACTAAACATGCACCCTTCGGAGAGAAGGTCATGATAGTGAGTGGAGATAAGGACTTTCAGCAACTCCATAAATACAAGTACGTAACTCAATGGAGTCCTAACCTTAATAAACTTATTACAGTTGAAGACCCCGATTTATTTTTGAGAGAACATATCCTTACTGGTGATAAGTCAGACGGAGTTCCAAACATTCTATCTAATGATGATTGTTTAGACCTAGGTATCAGACAGACACCGTTAAGGAAACCTATCAAAGATAAGTACTTAAGAATTACAATACAGAGTGACGATAAATATTATCGGAACTATTTGAGAAACCAAACTCTAATTGATTTAGAGTTTATACCAACTGATATAGAAAAGAATATATTAGATGAGTTTGAAAAGACAGCACCAGTAAAGGGTAAGGTCTTTGATTATCTAAGAACACATCGACTAGACCAGTTGTTAAACCATGTAGAGGATTTTACATTATGACAGAGAAAAAAAGAGGAAGAGGGCGACCTAAAGGAGCTCCCAATAAACCAAAGATGAAGTTGATTACCACAAGGCAAGAACTTCAAAACAATGCAGATGCATATGAAATACTATGTCAAGCAAACATCGTTGCAGAGAAAGAACCTAAACTAGCAGTTCAAGGTCTACAAGTATTCAACGGTAGAAACGGTGCAATCAAACCATTACTTCAATGGGCATTTGATGAGAATATTAACTCAACATTACCCGAAGGTAAAACACCTTATGGAAGTAACGCTGCACCAGCAAGTGACCTTACAGAAACAAGTCTTAGGTTTGAACATAAACAATTCAAATACTTTGTAACTGAACAAGTGCCTTCCAGTAAAAGGGAAGCATTATGGATTGGATTACTAGAAGGCATCCCTAAAGAAGAAGCAGAAATGTTAGACCTTATTAAGGATGGAGTCTGGGCATTCCCAAATATTACTAAGGAAATTGCAAAAGAAGCCTTTCCCGAGATTAACTGTTAACTAAATAATAATGCAGACCGAGACTATACATATTAAAAAGGGAAGTTAAATTTAACTTCAGTAAACAACTTTCTAGTCTAGTTCTGCTCCATGGAGTAAATTAAATTATGGCAACAAATGAAAATCAAACTGTATCTCAGTTTGCACAAGACGTACCCGAACCAACTGAATTGGAAAGAATCCAAAAGAGGATTGCTGATTTTAAAATCGGGTTTACCATCAACAGTGCTGGCGTAGTCAATGCACTTGTTCAATCACATCTTAAAAGTGGAAACGTTACCCAAGGTGAATTAATTCCTCTTGATGCAGTTACTAAAGAGTACGCTGCTGGTCAAGAAGAATATCAACTAATGGTACAGAACGCACAACGTAGAGCAGAAGAATTAATCGCTGCAGACAATCTTGCAAAACAAGAACTCTTTATGGAACGTCAAAGAGAACAAGACGATAGATTAAGTTCTGAAAGAATTAAAAGAAAAGAGTCTGACTTGAAGATTGCACAGTTAGAAGCAGTACTTGCTTCTCATGGAATCAACATGGACTTAAACAACGATGGAGTCATCGGAGTTAAACAGGGTGAATTAAACTCTGAAGGATTCGTACAGTTGTCAGCAGAAGAGATTGGTGTCCTTGCAAAACAACATGGATACGAACTTCCTACTCCACCCCCACAAACACCTCTTGCACCTAAGAAGACTGCTACAGGAGCATTCGGACTTGCACGTGCAATGAATCCAGCTCCCGAAGGTGTAGAAGAAGAACCTTACATACCGTTGGATACACCACAGTCTCATACTAAAGTAGTTACGACTCCACCAGTTGAAACACAGGAAACTATTCAACCAGCAGAAGAAGTATTTGATTCTCCAGCAGTAGAGACTCCAATATTCACACCAAGTGGAACTACAACAGAATCCTTCTTGGATGAAGTTGATAGAGTAGAAGAAGTCACAGAAGCTTTGAGTGAATCAGAAACAATGCAGGCTGACTTAGAACCTATTTCTACAGACGAAGCTTTCAATGACAAGATAGAAGAAACAAAACAATCATTCCAAGAATGGGTTGATGCAAATGATAATGTTACTGAAACCACAGTTGAAGAAGATACAGGTTTCGAAGTATCAGATGAAGTAGAACCATTAGGTTCAGAGTTTCAAGTACAGGAAGACGATACTAAAACAGAATCATCTCTTGCAAAACCAGTAATCACTGGTGGTAATTTTAAACCTAGAGCAGAAACTTTATCTACAGGACAGTCAATAGAAGCATCAGTAGAAAAAGTAATACCTACTTACGACAGTGAAGAAGAATTACTTGCAGCTGCACAAGCAAGAATTGATGCACAAACAGATGTTGAAGAAGAAGAGTCTTATGACGAGATTACAATTCCATCAAGTGCAGAACTAGATGCAATGACCAAAACTGGTATTAAGAAAGCAGCTGAAGGATTGGATTTTACAATCAGCACTTCAGATACAAAAGCACAAATGATTGAGTCATTCCAAGACCAAACAGATGAGTTAATCCAATCATTGCAAGATGACGGTTCATTTGTTTCAGCAGTAGACAGCGATGGAGATAAAGATAATGACGATGATACTGTGCGAGACGGTGGATACTTCTAAGATATCAGAAGTATTACCCCTCGATTTAAACAAAGTAAGTCCAAGATACGAAGAACGTTTTCAAGATATAGAAGATGACGTTCTTCGTTTTAATTTCCCTACCGAATACACAATTCGTTTAGGTATCCAATACGATACCCCATTCGTTAATCTTTATCTAGAAGACAACGAGCTGATTTTCTCAGCACACGATTTAAACAAAGACGGATTACATGTTAGACCATATCTTTACAATAGGCATGGTGACCCAAGAAGCTGTAAAATTGATGAACATAAATCATCACAGTTTTTTATCATTCCCAAATACTTTACAGAAGGAGAGTTTAACATTGGCGACTCAATCGAGTTTTCTTACCACGAACAGATTTTGGATGAACAAGAACGACACATTAGGTGCAGGCGTGTCGATACGTAACATTCCTATTCAGGCAGTAGACCAATACGACTTTCTAGAACATCGTAGAGAACAGGAAGAGAAACATTGGAGTCGACAAGACCAAGACCAACTGAATGAACTCAGTTCTATTCTTACAGTCGAAGTTAACACTACAGAGTTATGCAACAGGACATGTTCATTTTGTCCACGTGCAAATCCCGAAGTGTTTCCAAATAGAAATTTACATATGACACCCAAGGCTGCAAAGACCATTGGAGATGAATTACATAAGAATGGATTTAGAGGGAAGATATCTTTAAGTGGATACGGAGAGAATCTACTTAACCCAAGGTTCAGAGAAATTGTTCATACCTTTAGGTCAGCAGTTCCTTATGCAACAATAGAATGCAACACGAACGGAGATAAACTCACTAGAGAATATGCAGAAGAGTTATTCGAATTTAGTGGATTGGATTTACTCTACATCAATCTATATGATGGTATCGAACAGATGGAACACTTCGATAAGATAATGAAAACGATTCCCGAAACGAAATACAAGTATCGTATGCATTGGGGTGACATGGCAAATCATGGATTGATACTGAACAATAGAAGCGGTGTAATGGATTGGGTAGGAATTGAGGAGAGTACAATTGAAGCATTACAAGGTAAGCCGTGTCATTATCCTTTTTATAAAATGTTTGTTGATTGGAATGGTGATGTTTTATTCTGTTCCAATGACTGGGGTAGAGAACATGTTGTAGGCAACCTGTTATCAGAGACCCTACATAATGTATGGTTCTCTAAACCTATGAATAAAATTAGAAAGAAATTAATGAAGGGTGACAGGTCTATGTCCCCTTGTAACAAGTGTAGTGTCGATGGGAGTTTATTTGGTAAACAATCATTTGACATAGTGAAGGAATATTATGAAAGTAGCAATAACAGGAAGTAGTGGTCTTGCAAAGAACATTAAAGATACACTAGAGACAACACCGTATCAAGGTGATACCATTAAAGTATCAACACCACGAATAGATGATATCACTATGAATGATACTGATTGGTTCGGATTTGATTATGATAATCCTAATCATGTTGATGTATTAATTAACTTTGCACATAGGGGTTTTGACCAAACTAAAATATTAGAAATAGCTCATCGTGCATGGAAAAATGATAAGACCAAATACATTATCAACTTTTCATCTCGTGCAGCCCAACCAAATATCTCTAAGGGACATAAGTATGCAGCTGAGAAAGCCTCTCTAAATCATTTAAGTAATAACCTTACGTACAACTCAGATAGGAAATACAAACTCACTACAATCAACCTAGGCCTGCTTAATCATGATGACTTACCCAGTCTTTCATGGCAAGATGTCAGTGGATTAATCTACAAACTGATAACAAGTTTTCCCGAGATAGAGATTCCCGAGTTGACCATACAAGCACATGCAAACTATAGAGATGTACAGAGTGACAAACAGACATGTAAAGATATGGAAACTTTTTACCATCTTCATAACGATACGTTATAAATACTACTATGACAGACTATAACGATTTCGGATTTACAGCGATGGATGCAGATGAACTTGCAGCCATTGATACTAAGATTATTGAGAAGACTACTACTGCAACGGAAGTAATCAACAAACTTGATAATTTTGTAAGACCCCTACTTGAGAATCTTGCAAAGGATTCAGACAAGGACTATATCTATTGGCCTAATAGAGTAGACATTATAAACGCCAAATTAAAAGAATTAGACGACATACAAAAAAGTCTATAAAGGGCCTATACAGCACCCCTAGCTTTTTGTTATACTGGACTCCAATAAAGAAATAAACAAAGGAGTTTATAATGGAAAACAGTATTTACACATCACCCGAATCTCAAATGAAGATTGTAAAACTTGGACGTGAAATTATCACGGCATGTGAAATGGGAGAACTACACGCTGGGAATGATGAAGATTCTCTAAGACTATGGAATGCAGCGGTCACTGCTGGAAACAAGATGACCACAATAGGATTAACCTATTCTAGGTTCAATGGAATATCCGACTTAACTAAAACTGAACAGACAGCCGTGCAAGAATTTCTAATTGCAAAAGAGGCCTTGACAGCAGCCTAAGCTTTTTGGTATACTATGTATATAATGAAAAATCAAGGAGACA
>Ga0209634_1000036_pt1 | contig 151329 bp, 215 predicted proteins | sample LinPmetageLP40_FD_184043 | JGI IMG/M metagenome (GOLD analysis project Ga0209634, IMG submission 184043) | Marine viral communities from the Pacific Ocean - LP-40 (SPAdes) (version 2) | ecosystem: Environmental > Aquatic > Marine > Oceanic | place: Pacific Ocean | collected 2010-08-26
TGCAAACAGTCTATTCTTATTCCTTGTTTAGGATTAGAGAAATGAGTATGTCGGTGAAGTGTTATGGTAGCACGTCAGTCTCCAAAACTGAAAGCCGGGGTTCAACTCCCCGCACCGATGCCAAAATGAATAAAGAAGAACTTGATACAATACGAACTGCATACATTAGATTATATGGAGATCGTTGGAGACAACAGTTTGCAAAGTATTATTGGTGTGTTTATGATGGGGCCGATGCCAAAATTAAATTAAATTAATTGAATAAAGGGGTTTACACTACCGACACTATAGTATAGAATGTTTATATCAGATAGAGAAAAGAGAGAGTAAACATGAAAAGAGATCGTAGAACAAATACTTATACCGGCTACACTCAAGAAGCAGTAGTTGCTAAGTTTCAAGATGCATACTCAGTCGGACATGTAGTTCGCTGGTTTTCAAATGCTCAAGTTCCTAACCCAGACATGATTGCAGACTGGTATGAAAATGATCTTATCTCTCAAGAAGAACAAGTTTATTCTCTGACTATCCGAGATGAAGAGTTGTCTGCTTTTCTTAATGAATACATGGAAGCACAAGCTAATCGTAGCCCTGAACAAATCGCAGAAGAGCAAATGATGGCTAGAGATGCTTTTGGACCAGATGTAGCAGTTGTAAATGTAGTAACAGGAGAAACATTCTAATGGCTAAAAAAATTAAAAAGACTTTCGCCCGTCAACGTAAAACTGGTATCGGAGCTGCTCCTACAGACAGCTTTCATAAGTTCAATGATTATATCCGTATGGAAGTAGATAAGAAAGAAATCGCTCAAGTCGTAAAAGCCTGGATTAAAGAAACCCAGACTAAAGAGGATCAGAAAACTATCTTTAGTGGCCCAGCTTGGATGTTTGAGAATGCACCACATATTGTTACTAATATTGTATGGGCTAAACTCGGCTTTGATTATCCTTCTAATTGGAATTCAGAGAAAGCATATGCTCGGTATATTAGTGAAGCAAAGCGTTGGGGTCTTATTAAGATAGAAGAACGTGGTGCACAAGATGATGTACCAGTTGCCAGTAGAACCCCTTCGGAAATCGCAGCAGAGAAATGTTCTGATTTCATTGCGGGCATTGAGGCTGAAGTAGATAACTGGAAAAACAGTGAAGCGTGTATCTATAGTAATCTGCAGAGTGCGGGTTCCCCAGTATCTACAGCACACAAGATAGTGGCTTACTATAAGCCCCAGTGTGCAGAAATAGAAGAACTGATCAACGATAAGCCCGAGGATCTAGTAGAAGCATATGCTCATATGAGTAGACCCGAGCAGAAGAAGTATGGTAAATTTCTCCAGTCAATTATAGACGCAGCCGATCGGTATCTGTCTAGTAAGAAAGCCACTCGGAAACCGCGGACCCCTGTAGTTAAGAGTGCTTTAAAGCAGACTGGCAAAGTACAGTATGAAGTTGAGAATAAGGAATTTCAGCTTACTTCTATTAACCCTATGCTGATCCCTGGTTCTTCCCGACTGCTTGTTTTCAATACTAAATATAAATTCGTTGCAGAGTATGTCTCTCACAGACCAAATGGTTTTGAGATTAAGGGTACTACTTTGCAGGGTTATGATGTAGAGCAATCTAGGGCTACAGCTCTCAGAAAGCCAACTGAATTCCTCAAGTCTTGTCTCAAGAAAACTGTAAAGCAGATAGACAAAGACTGGAGTGATCTAACTACAAAGAGCAGTGTGCCTAACGGTAGACTAAATAAAAACACAATCTTATTAAGAGTTATGGATAAATAATGGTAGAAAAAGATTTTCTGTCAAAGGCCAAATTCTCTAAAATGGTAGAGAAGGAAGCCTTTGCAAAAAATATGAGTTACATGGATTCGATATTGTACAACTGTGAAAAGAATAATATTGAACCTGAGGACTCAAAGAAATTTCTCTCGAGTGTCATTCAAGAGAAACTTGAAGCAGAGGCGATGAATTTAAATTATATTCCTCGACAAAATACTTTGCCCTTTGACTGATTTACTCTTTACAAATCGGTCAAATTATATTATAATATACTACAGCTTATACAAAAACATATTACAGCAAATAAGGAAACATATAAATGTCTTTTGCAAAACTAAAAACTAACCGAGATCAAATCTCTAAACTTATTCAGGCAGCAGAATCTGCTGGTGGTTCTGGAGAGAAGAAATCATATGGCGATGATCGTCTATGGAAACCGACAGTAGATAAAGCAGGTAACGGGTATGCCGTTCTACGCTTTCTTCCAGCTACAGAAGGTTCTGAACTTCCATGGGTACGGTACTGGGACCACGGATTTAAAGGACCAACTGGTCAGTGGTACATCGAGAAATCATTAACATCCATCGGCGGACAAGACCCTGTTGGTGAACTTAACTCTAAACTATGGAACTCTGGTAACGATAAAGACAAAGAGACTGCCCGTAACCAGAAGCGTCGACTACACTATGTAGTAAATGCTTATATCGTATCTGATCCGAGTAACCCTTCTCACGAAGGTAAAGTAATGCTTTATCAGTTCGGTAAGAAAATCTTTGACAAGATTATGGATCAAATGCAACCACAGTTTGCAGATGAAGAAGCCGTAAACCCATTTGATATGTGGGAAGGTTCGGACTTTAAACTCAAGATCCGCCAAGTAGAAGGTTATCGTAACTATGATAAGTCAGAATTTGCGAGCCAGAAGCCTTTGTCAGAATCAGATGAAACCCTAGAGAAAATATATGATAAGATGTATGACTTGACAGAGTTTACTGATGCCAAGAACTATAAGACGTATGAGGAACTACAGACTAAATTGAATAGTGTTCTTCTGCTCAATACACCAAGTACATCAACAGCTGCTTATGTAGCACTAGATGAACCAGCCGAACCAGCTTTGGCTATGGCAGCTCCAGTAACTGCAGAACAAATCTCAGAGACTGAAGACCCCGATGACACTATGAGTTATTTTGCGAAGCTAGCCGCTGACGAATAAACTTATATAAAGAATGAGGGGCATTAATTAGCCCCTCATTTTATCCACCAAGACCTCTAGCCATATCGCCAGGCCACTGTGTAATACCATTTTTAAATACTCCACCTTGACCAGGGTAACCTTGATAGCCTCTAAATGCAGTAGACATACGTGAATTATTTAACACACTATTGTCTACCTGACTTGAAGAGTTGTCGGTATTAACTATGTTTATTACAGGCGCCTGGCCGTTCATATTACCACCCATTAAATCTTCAGAAAGAGCGGCGGTCCGCCTAGCAATCATCATATCATTATCAGCTTTTCTCATTGCAGACATACCACGCATGCCGTTTAGTGCAGGATTTAATTTTCTTGATATTGAACCATCCTGCATTGCTTTAATACCATCAATGATCATGCTCTTATCTTTATTCAATTCAAACTTTCGGTTTGATTCAAGCATATGCTCTTCCAAAGAATCGCCTATTCCCTTAGGTTCACTATTATCTCCAACGCCTGCCTTTGCAGGATTAAAGAATGATATGTTATTCTTTACCCAGTCTGGTAATATTCCAGCAAGTTTACTTTGTATGGTTGAAGATAACCCTTCCCAAGATGGAATGAAATCCATAAACCATCCATAGAAATCACTAACCCAATCAGTTAGCATTGTTCCTATAGAGAACTCTTTACCGTCTGGTGTAGTAGGAGTTAAACCAGCCCATGTAAATATTCCTTTAATCGCTCTTATAGCCATGTTTATCGGCATTAAGAATATATCAATGATACCAGCTGCTTTACCTGCACCATCCGAACCAGTAAACGTAGCAATCTTTTCATTGAACCATGTAGTAATAGCCTTTTTAGGATCTTTAAAGAATGTTACAATTTTATCAACGGCACTTCCTACGAATAAGAATAAGCCTTTTGTGATACCAGCTATACTTTTGGCAAAGCTAAAGTTTCCTAATTTAGCAGCTACAGCATTAGCCCAGTTTCCACTTCCCTCTATATACTTACCGTCTTTATCATATTTTGCTCCTTCGGCACCAAATGCATTTTTAATAATCCAAGAAACACCTGCTTTAAGAAAGTCAAATGGTGCTCCAAAGAATGAGCCTAGAAAAGCACCAACGCCGTCACCTAGTTTACCCAGCTGAGTTTCTTCTTCACTACCCGACCATGCTTTCCAACCGTCAAAGATAGAGATTAAGAATCCGATTGGTTTAAGTATTGCACCAAACTTACCTAAAATCTTTAGTGCTCCACCTGCACCTGCACCACCTAGTGTTTTAAACCATGAGAATACATAGCCAAATGTTCCTTTAGTTAAGTCTGCAGCAGCGTCTGTAACTCTTATTAGAGGACTTAACAATGAAGTAATAGCAGCTTTAACATTAGTAACAACTAATGGCATTCCTTTAGCTGCTCTCATTACACCATCTGGACCTCTTACTGGTAATGCTTTTCCAGTTATAGGATCCAAACCTAGCATCTTATAGAAACCACCACTAAAACCTTTGAACCATGTGTTCATTTTACTTGTTAGCTGTGCAGTAAGTGGAACAGCTAACCTTCTTTGACCAGGGGCTCCGCCTATACGTTCTCCAGCTGGTCCTAATCTTGGATCAAGTCCTAGCTTACGAAAAAACTGTGCTCTAATATTAATAAACTTTTGATTGAGTGCTTTAGACCAACCGCCGAATGAATCAAGACTTTTAAGTGCTTTCAGTTCCCATCCTCTAAGGCCCATTGTAGCCGCAGTGATAGCAGCGAGACCTGCTGTAATAGTTCCGAGTCCAGCTGCTAAACCACCGAAACCTGCCATAGTGGCGAGACCGCCCATGCCGCCCGAACCATTTCTTGAACTACTATAACTCTGACCAGCTGCTCGGTTTGTACGACTTGCTTCTCGCGCATTCTCAGCTGCGTCAAGACGCCCACGTTCTATACTCTTAATAAACTTATTAAGTGCATCAGTGGTTTTTCTTTGGTCCTGATTACCCTCTTCCAACTTCTTAACTACATCATTAAGTGTTAGAACTGCTCTTGTTCTGGATGCCATTTAGTTTCCTTATCAGTTTAACGGTTTCTAGCCGCCTGCTGCTCTTCTTGTAATTTCTTTTCCTTCAAGTGTTCAATTAAGAAAGTCATATATACTTCTTTCTCCCATGGTATAAGTCCGTCTATCTCAGTCAATGAATAATTATAATGATGTATTAAAGAAAAGTTTGTTTCATAATAATTTGATATATTGTTATGAGATAGACTTATTAGAAAAAATTTTGCATACCCTCCAGTGTATGCTCATTCTTATGGCCACAACTCTGGCACTCAAACTCTGCTTTATAAGTCATCTTTGGCATCTGTTCAACCCATTCTTGAATCTTTATAAACTGTGTGTTATTCATTGATTCAATAAATGCATTAATAGTTTCTACCGACTCGTGTTGAAATTCAATTCTTTCTTCATCAGTAATCAAAGTTTTTAATGAACTTCTAATAAGACCGAAAGCCTGTTCAGTAGAACTCTCCTCACCAACATCTTTCATAACTTGCATGACTTTAGTAAATGTAGGATATTCCATTTCAATAGAAATATTTTCATTTAATTTTATAGTCTTTTCATTATTATCCGTTTTTACATTATCAACCACAATAGTATCAAGAGGTATATTGTATTCAGTGGCATGCTTACAATCATTTGAGTTGCAAGATATATTTACCTTTGCTGTTTCCCCTACTGACTTTGCTCTCAGTTGAGTAAAGAGATATTCAATATCAAAAGTTGCAAGTGACTGAACATTTAAATCATCTTGAACGCACGCTTCGATAGTATCAATAACAGAGTTAAGAATTAATGCTGGGTCATTCGTTTCAATTGCCAACATCAATACCTTTTCTTCTTTAACTAGGAAAGGCCTAAACTTAATCGCTTTCCCTGTTGATGGTACTGTTAGTTCATATCTTGGTGAGTCATTTAGTTTTGGTAGTGCCATAATTTACTCCACTTAGTGTTAAAATAATCTGCTAGCTATTCCACCGATGGCTGCAGATAATAATGTATCTTTAATAGAACTTGACCCATCATTAGGAAAAGAACTTGTCCAGTGATCATAAGAAAACTGTATGTTTAATTGTTGCTGGCCTTCACCAGTATTACTTAGCTGTATTGGATTCATAGTTGTCGGGAATGCATTATGTAAAGTACATTCGTAAACAATTTTATCTTTAGCCATAAAATTTAAATCTAACTCGCCTTGAGCAAAGTCAAATGGTCCGATTTTTGGTAATCTATTCTGTATCTCTGATGGTAATTTAGGTACAGGAAATGCCTTCTTATATACTGGGATGCCTATACCTTTTTTCAGTTGTCTTATCTTTACTTGTCTTGCGTATCCATCGTTTCCACTCGTACCCTTTTTAAACATAACCTCATGAGTTATATCATCTCTCACTGTTGCTCTCATCCAATTTTCAAAGTATTTTTTTATCTGATAGTTATTAAGATTTAAAAATGTCGCTGATACATCTTCTTGCATATAACCATAAGCAACCTTTTTTGTTCTTAAACCTTCTTGCCTAATCTGTGTTGTAATCTGTTGGCCAGGTAATTGTATATCGGTACAAAGCATATCTAATTCTCTACCTCTGGCTGATGAGCCAAATCCTTCAGGTAATGTTACCCAATATAAATTGCTTTGTGCAAGTCCGCCACCTTTTGACACTTGCGCTTTAAAGTCATCTATGCTAAACATTAGATCATGCCTCTTGATTGTTTGTAAACGTAACCAGCTTTTTGTTTTTTCCACTGAGCAGTCGGAAGAAATGTAGCAATCTCCCAATCGTTGGCGGGTACTTTAGCAAAGCGTGACTTTACGTGTGGTGTTAAATAATGTTTGAAGCACGGAGCAAATAGTCTAAACTTTGATGAACTCTTGATTAAGTCATAGCTCAATTTTAACCTAGTTGTATCGTTGTACTTATCGTTTGATTTTATTTCCAGAAGTTGATTTAAAAACTGTGCTCTCAGTATTGGTGGTAGGTAATGTAAGTTAAGACCATAGAATCCGCCTTTGGCCTTTTCAACCATAAAGATTAGAGGAAACGCATCATAGTACGGGAGTTTCTCTTTATGCTTTGGATCATAAAAGAACATATACATATGACCGACATAAGATCGGCCCTTTGTCTGTATATTATCCTCTTTCATTAATGCTGCCGGATTAACTCTTGTCAACTTTTGCGCCTGCTTGCGAAACCACTCCCTGGACTCTGGTGTCCTAGGATTGATACCTGCTTTAAATGCAGCTGTGTTTATCTTTTTAAATATTTGGCTCATAATTCTATTTATATCACTTGCTAGATTTTTTTCTGGAATAAGGCTTCAAAGGTTTTGTACTTTTTGGTTTTATACCCATATCATGTAATGTGTGCTCTGTCCATATCTGAAAGTCCCAGTTTCTGTCTTTAGCAAACTTGTTAGCTGCTTCCCATTTGTTCATATTCTTCACATAAGTAAGACCTTCTGATATATATTTTTTGGTTCTTTTTGCGCCTGTAGGTGGTCGAGTTTCTTTATCAGGTTTTATTTCAACTAGAATAGTCTTACCATCTTTAAATGTAATCTTTAGATCAATAAAATATCTATGGTATTTTTTATCCACTTCATAGAAATATGGAACAACTGTCTCTTCTGAAGACCAGCCTTTTATATCTTTGTTTAGATCACACCACTTGAAACAATGTCTTTCCCATAAAGAACGATATACAATCTTTGTATAATCACCTCTATATTTATTAACATTTTTAGGTTTAAATTTTCCAGAATAAGCCATTATATCTCTTATAAATAATATTACTATTATATATTTAGAGGGATCATAAACATGAAACGAGGCGAAATTACTGAGGGCGTAGCTGTCTATTCCTTTCCTTCAGATATTGCACCTATGTGGGCTGAACCAGGTAGTAGAACAGAATATGATGATCCTAGTCAACGCTCGGTAACTGCACAACTTAGAATCCGTCCTATTATGAATAAGTATCTTACTGCGGCAGATTTTGCTTCAGCTGGTGGGGCAATTAAAGGTAAGACTGATGGAAGTGCAAATGCTCGTGGAGTTTTTGATAATGCAGCAGCCATAGCCGATGATAAAGCAGATACAGAGGGCGGTGGTCAACAACACGGACCATCCATTGATTATGGGGTACAAACGGATTTACAGACTATTAAAAGATCAAATGATAAAGCAGATGGTGATTGGCAAATAAACTTATATTTACCTCAAGGTATTCCTTTCAGAGGTGAAGTATCTTATCAAAGTATCGACCTTGGTGTACTTGGTGCTACTGCAGCAAATGCTATCGCAGCAGGTTCTAGTATAAAGGATACAGGTACTAAATTAATTAAAGAAGAAGGTGGTAGAATCATTGATTCTTTATTAGGTAGTTTAACAGGAGAAGCAGCTTCACTAGCAGCTTTAAGATTAGCAAATAAAGCTGGATCTGAAATCGGTGGAATTGTAGCATCAGCTACTGGTGTTCAAACTAATCCAAACTCAAGAACTCTTTTTCAATCTGTGCCAATAAGAGGTTTTACTTTTAACTTTAAAATGATTCCAGAAAGTGAAAGAGAGCATAAAACAATTGTAAAAATTATTCAACTGCTCAGAGAAGAAATGTATCCAGATGAAATCGGTATCGACGAACTAGCTGTTGGTTATAGATTTCCTAATAGAGTTGAAGTTGAAATGTTACACGTCAATGATTCAAAGAGACCTGAAGCGGACGGACTTCTTGAAGACCCTCATGTAATTTATCATAAACTATTACCATGTTATATCAGAGACTGTAGTGTTGTTTATAATAGTCAAGGAATGGGTTATCACCCAGGAGGCAAATTTACAGATGTGGATATGTCTATAACCTTAATGGAGGAAAGACCTCTTAATAAATCAGATATTAAGGACAATTACTAATGTCATATTTTGCTTCCTTTCCACAAACATTCTATAAATTTGGTTCAAATGAACCTTCTGTTCTTTTTCAATCAATAAATTCATATGTATCCATACTTGAAGATGTAGCAGAAGATGTTAATTACTATACAAAACAACAAATCTTGCCAGGTGAAAGACCAGATCAACTTTCTTACAGAATATATGGAGATGATCAATTTTACTGGACTTTTTATGTAATGAATAAAAAGGTTAGAGAAAGTGGATGGCCTTTACATCCGCAAACATTATATGATGAATCTTTGAAGCGGTATCCTCATAGAACAGTTGTAACTACAGAAAATATCTCTACGTCACATTTTGTTAGAGGTGCAATAGTCACAGGTAGTTCAAGTGGTACAATAGGAAAAATTATTGAGAGAAACTTAGAACTCGGTCAATTGGTTATTCAGCCTACTGTTAAGGATGCTAAATTCTCAGCAGGTGAAGTTATTACAACTGTAAAAGATGGAGCAGTATTTGAATTTGTAGCATCAGCAGAAAGTGCTCAAATAGATTCAGTACATCACTATGAGAATGCTGCAAAAGACTGGGTTGATATTAATCCTTATAATCCTTCTGTAAGTGGTCTGACTCCAGTAACAACCTTTAATAGATTTGAATTAAAAAATGATGATCTATCTTTTATTAAATGTTTGACTCCAAGTAATGTAGTTAATATTTCAAATCGGTTTAGAAAAGCAATGCGAGATGAAAGTTAATGTCTGGTCTTGAGTCCCAATTTCAGCTTAACTCTGTTGTTATGTATAAGAATACTGGCAGAGAAACCTTAACTATTACTGCTACAGTATTAGAACTTGAGTTGCATGAATCATTAGATCAACCTTTTCTAACAGGATTAATTGCCGTATCTGATGCTGAAGGTAAGATTGCTAATTTTGGTTTAAGTGGAACAGAATTTTTAGAGTTTACATTAACGAACATTCAGTTTGAAGTTTCTATTACAAAAAGATTTGTTATATCATCTACTGAAATAAAAGTGTCCAGTAATGAAATGTCGGAATTTTATGTATTAAATTTAATGGAAGAGCATGCGGTAGTTAGCTCACTTTCTGTATTTTCAAAATCATACACCGGTACTCCAGATCAAATTATAAAAAGAATTGTGACAGGAAAACTTAACAAGCAGCTTCTGATAGGAAACCTTAAACCCATTCAAGATCCTATAACTGTAGTCACACCTTATATTACTGCACTAGATGCAATTGCTTGGATTAATAATAGAGCAACTACACTAGATGGTCATCCATATTTTGTTTATAGTACAATAAAAGATGATTTCATTAGAATGAGATGTATAGATGAAATGGCTGCTGATGAATCATTTAATAAACAGCCTTTTACTTATGGTACTGCTGCATCAGTTGCTGGACAATTAGTAAAATCATTACATGCTATTAAAACGATGGATATTGGTGGCAGTAATGACTTAATGACAAAAGCGGTTAACGGTGGTTTAGCAGTTAAATATGAAGCTATGGATATTGTCACTGGTAACAGAGCAAGAAGAAAAAATATAAAACCTACCAATATGGGAAAAGAATTAACATCGGCAATATTTAAGGATAGACGTGTCTTCGATTCTATGAATCAAATAATCTTTGATTTCCAAAATCCTAGTTATGAAACTTCTTCCAGTTATGGCGGAGGCAATATTGATACTTTATCAACTAAAATGAAACGTGTTCAGACCGCTGCTAGATATAATGAGAATAAAATAGGATTCACTATGAATGGAGCCGTATGGATGGCTAATGATAAAGCAAGAGTTGGAATGCCTATGGATATTCGTACAGTAGAATTGGATGGTGCTTTACTATTAAAAGAGGATAAACAGAAGAGCGGTAAATTTGTTGTAACATATGTTTGCCATAGATTTAGTAATAATAAACACGAAGTTGATGTAATAGGAATTAGACCATGAGTTTTTACGGTGATTCAATGCGTTGGTGGGTAGGTAGAGTTATATCTGTTAAAGATCCTCTCAAAGTCGGCAGAGTGCGTGTTAGAATTTATGGTGTGCACAATGATGATATTGCAGAAGTACCTGAACGTGATCTCCCTTGGGCAAGTGTGTTACTACCTACTACCGAAGCTGGAGTATCTGGCATAGGAAGATCAACTGGTATTAAAGCCGGGGCCCAAGTTATGGGTTTCTTTATGGATGGCGGATTTAGTCAACAGCCCATAGTTTGGGGTTCTATTCCAAGAATGGAAAAAGTTGATAAACATGGACCTCATGCTACAAGTTCAAGTTCAAGTGGTAATGAAATAGATGATCCTACTATTCCTAAAAATGAAAGACGATCTGCTGGCCGCACTCCAGAAGTCCGTATATCAGGAACATTACCAGATATGAGTGCAGCAGTTGGATCTAATAATACAGAAAAAGCATTTAACTTTTTAGTCGGAAATGGTTTTACACAAAAACAATCAGCTGCAATATGTGGTAACTTTATTCAGGAGTCAGGAATGAATCCAGACATTGAATCTTCCTTTCCAGGTGAAGAATCATTTGGAATAGCACAATGGAATCCTGCGGCAAAGCGACGGCAGCAATTAGAAAGTTATGCAGCGCAAAGAGAGTTATCATATAAAAGATTAGAAACACAACTAGAATTTTTTCTGTGGGATTTTTCAGAAAATAGTCCTAAGTTTTTTGCATATAATAGATTTAAACAAACAGTAACAATAAATGCAGCAAGTGATTTATTTTGTGATAAGTATGAAAGACCACATAAAGATTATGCTCATAAAGCTGCTAGAAGAAAAAATGCTCGTCAAGTATTTGAAGCATATGGAAGTGACACATGACCACTATTAATACTTTAAAAGCAAAATTTAGTACAGCATTAAAAAATGCTAATCCAGGACAGATATCGGAAAAACTTAAAGCAGCTACATCACAGGCCGAAGCAAAGTTTACTAGCGGAATGGTTGATGCTGGAAGTATTAAGTCTGGCATTAAAACTCTATCACAAGCAACCGATGATATTAATGATATAACAGCCGACGCTGTAGATTCCATTGCTGAAATTACTGGAGACGTTCCCGGACTAGCAGAAGATTTAATACAAAACATTGATGAAAATTCTAGCACATTGGCTTCAGCAATTGGTGCAGGTGAAGAAGTATTAAATGGCAAACTTGATATGATTATCTCATCAGCCTCTCCAGAAGCAATTGCAAGATCACTTAAAGAAGTGACTGGAAAATCAGCTAGTGAAATACAAGGAGCATTAAAAGATATTGCTCCAGCTGGAGCACTTGAGGGGTTAGATAAAATTGATGATGCTATCGGAAAAGGTATTGCTGGAGCAAGTAAATTTACAGATGCTTTAAATGGCTTTAAAAAGAATTTTACAGATCTAGTACCTGACTTAACTGGAGGCATAATAACTGATGTTATTATGAATTTAAATGGTAGTATCAACTCAGCAATTAGAAATGTTATTCCAGATTTTTCCAAAGTACCTTTTGCTGAAAAAGAACTATTAGGATTTTTAGCATCAGGCAAGAAAATAGATGCTGCAAATTTAATAAGAGAAAGTTTTTCTGGTACAGAAGCAGAACTAGAAAAATTCATAAATGGAATTAAATTATCTCCACCTGATGCAATTGAAGTAGAAAGAAATCCAGCAGTTGGTACAAAAAGTACACAAGCATATATAATTGGTTCTAATAATAAACAATGGAAAGGCTCTGGTACAAATCATAAAGAGGATAAAACACAATTTACAACTATTGATTCTTCTGTAGAATTGGAGTTAGAGTTAAGAACGGCCAAAAGAGAAATTACTGAAGTTGTTGCACACTGGTCAGATACATTTACTAATCAAGATATAGGATCAGTTGAAATTCATAAATGGCACGAGGATGATGATGGTATACCTTATCACTTAATTATTAGGCGTGATGGAACTTTACAAAGAGGACTTCCTCTGGATAGAGTTGGTTCACACGTAGCAAAAATGCAAAAACCAAATGAAATACCAAATTCTGATAAACAAACTTGGACTGATGCTGAAGAAAAAAATGTTGACGCATTTAGAGAATTTAATGAGTCAATCGGCGGTGGTCTTGCTCGTATGAAAATGACTGTTGGCGAAAGAGAATATGCACTATATAAAGGTTATATTAAGAGAGATGATAAAAATGTAGATGCTCAAAAAGCTGCGGCTAGTTTAACAAAAGATTCACCTGAATCAATTAAAAACCAAGTTATATTAGAAACTCATAATAATCACTCAATAGGAATTTGTTTCATTGCAGGATATAATTGTCCAACAGGAACCCAAATGTCGCAACTAGCAAGAGGTTCAGATTCTATAACTCAAGCACAAATGAAAAAGTTTAGATCAGTTATGGAAGTATTCTATAATGTTGTTGGTGCTGGTCAAGCATTCGGTCACGCTGACTTAGATCACTCTATGATGGATCCTGGATTTGATGTACAGGAATATGTATTATCAGAATTTGACAAAACTAATATTAATAAAGATGGTACGACAAAAGCACTATCTTACGAAGAAATAATTAATTACGATGGATGGTACGAATGAGCAATCAAGATTTATACGAAGAAAGAGTGAAGAAAGAAGGTAAAGGTAATGCCGATACGGTTGGTGTATCAGGTGATTCTTTTGAAGATCCTTCTGGAGAATACCCAAAGGATTCTTATAAAGATCAGTCTAGTGTTAATAAAAATAGAGTAACTGGTAAACAATTTGGTATTGTAACTGGATCTGGACTAGAGGAAGATAACTCGTCTGGTTCTTCCTATGAAGAAGCAGATATAAAAGAAACTGGCTGCGGCCATGTTCTAGCATTTGATGATACAGGTGGATCTGAAAGAATTACAATTCTACACGGTACTACAAAGTCTGGTTTGGAATTTAGAGCCAACGGCAATATGATTATTTTTACCAAAGAAAATAAAATTGAAGTCGTTAATGGTACATCAGAAATTATTGTTAGAGGCGATGCTAATATTAGTTATGAAGGTAATTGTACTCTCAATGTATCAGGTGATTATGAAGTCAATTGTAATAACTATATTGTAAATGCTAAAGGTGATAAAAGAGAAACGATTGACGGTTCTTCAAGAAGTAAAGTTTTTGGGAATGTCGGTTATACAGTTTCTGGTAGTTTCTCTCAGACTGTAGGCGGAAGTAGTGTATTCACAAACCTGGGTAACGTGACTACCGCTACTAAAGGAGATGTTAATAACACTACTGAAGGCGATGTGCAAGTAACATCATCTGGAAAATTAACTCAGACAGCTCAGGTTGAGATGAATCTTACTTCTCCGAAAATGCATCAAGCAGCTGATAAAATATTTATTGCAGGTGGTTTGGGAAGTACAATTGGTGGTGAGAACGTCATGATGTACTGTAAAAATATTTACGGCACTTCTGGTAATTTCTCAGACGGATTTACAGCGCCAACTTTCCATGGCGATCTAAAAGGATTAGCTGTTCAGTCCATGAGGTCTGATATCACAAACTCTCAAGACTATCCCGATCCAGATACACACCCAGGTGGTCCAGGTAACCAGGGACAATTGCGAGAATATGCTATAGTAGATACCGCTGTCAATACAGATGCTACAGTTGAAATGACTTCAGCACTTGTTACAGATTGGTTGAAATCAGATAGAGGCGTTAGAAAACCTAAGATTGATGTTGATAACTTCTTACAGGAGACTATGAGAAAAAGAAAATATACAGTCAAAGATGTTAGATCAAAGATGCGTGATAAGGTAAACTCAGACAATCCCGAATGGACTACCGAGCAAGCAGGTAAGGGTGTTCTATCAGAGACTCATAGTGAAAAAACTCCACCAGCTGGAACAGCAAGAGTTAGGGATGCTGGACCAACTGATATTTCTGTTGAGTCATTTGAAGGTACAAGAAACAACGCAAAAAATAAAACTATCAAGCTTGAAAAAATACAAACTGATATTCAGATAATACCTAGTAAAGAAATCCTTATAGGACTTAAAAAACCTATTACATCCAAAACACTTGTAACAAATAAAATACCTTTAGCAAAATTCTTATATGCTAATGATTCAGGTAGATTTGATTCTCTTCCAGAAGATGTTAAGAAACAGTTGGTTAGAAACTATATTGCTCATGGGCAATTATATAAACAACTACTTTCGGTAGAAGGCAAGTGGGCTAAACATAGACTTGAAGTTGTAGAAGGTTTCCATGCTGTTGAGAAATATGGACAAACAGGTGATGGAACAGCAGAGACTTTAACAGCTGATAGCATTTTAGAAAAGAGAACTAAAGGTCAAGCAGTTGTATATGAATTAATTGGGCCAAATGGTAAAACAGACAGAGATGGATCTTTTGAATTAGTAGATCATTGGAAACAATTTGGTATGTTTGATAAAATCACTTTGGACTATGATACTTATGATAAAGATGAAGAACTTAATGTTCAAATTGTAGTGGAAGTACCAGATATACCTGAATCATTTAAAGTGACATACAAAGGTGAAATAGGAACCAACTTTAATAATTCTGTACAATCAACAGGTTCTGTAGTTGAGATATTATCTCCAGCTGATGAACCAGAAGCAGTTGAACTTAAAGATAAAAATGTTCCAACTACTAAAGCACTAGAAAAAAAGTTTACACCACCTGCTACAACTGGTAAAACTTTTGATCACCTGCCAGACTTATATCACGCTGTTGGTGCATATGATTATCCAGTTGGCACAGTATTAACTTTTTATGATAGTTGGCAACATCAGACAGCTATTGATAATCAGAAAATTGCAGGCTTGAAAGGCTTAATAAACCCAAAGGATTATGTACCAGTTAGAATGGTTGTATGGGGAGCACAGGGTCAAAGTGGAACAAAGAAAGATGGATCATATTATGCTCCAGCATATATAGATGATCCTAAAAATAACCCAGCATTCGGCAGACATGGTGAAGATACAAAATCTATTCATAATTTAAATCTAAAACAAAATGGATTTTCAGTAGATTATAAACACCCATCTGGTTCAAAGAAAATATACAGTACTTATCAATGGATTGAAGATAGCTTCTTCTGATAAGTATAAATAAATATAAATTAGGGTAAATAAATGGCAAGAATATTATCAACCGAAGATGGCAATACTAATGTAACATCTATAACTGTTGCTAGACAAAAAGTGTTTAGTGATATAGACTTGTCATTTGAAAATAAATCTGCTGGTGATATTTTTAAAAAGACCGATGCTGCATCGGTTAAACAAAGTGTACTAAATATAGTTAGTACAAATAAACTTGAAAAACCTTTTGAGTCCGATTATGGTGCTAATTTAAGAGCACTATTATTTGAGGGTGCTCATGGTACTTTAGGTTATGAGATTAAAAAAGAAATTCGCAGTGTAATTTATGTGTATGAACCAAGAGCAGAAATTGATGATATACAAGTAAGATTAATGGCGGATAATAATTCACTCCACGTGACACTAACATTTCGGGTAGTTAATCAACCAGAAATACAAACAGTAACCACATATGTTTCGAGGCTCAGATAATGGCAACAACAATATCATCCACCGCACTTGATTTTACAAGTATAAAAAATAATTTAAAAACTTTTCTTGCAGCAAAGAGTGAGTATGCAGATTATAATTTTGAGGGTTCTGGTCTAAGTAATATTCTTGATGTGTTAGCATATAATACACATTATAACGGTCTTGTTACAAACTTTGCTCTAAACGAATCTTATCTCAGTACAGCTCAATTACGTTCCTCAGTTGTATCACTAGCTGAAGGTATTGGTTATGTACCAAGATCCAAACAGGGTGCTATTGCTCAGGTAAATCTTTCTGTCAATACAGGCGATCTTGTTGGAAGACCTGTTCAATTACAAATTTCAAAAGGTACCAAATTTACATCAGATGTTGATGGAATAACTTATACATTTCAAACGAGAGCAGATGCTGTAGCAACTGATAATGGTTTTGGGTTATATTCTTTTAAAGTAAATGAAGTTGAAGATATTATTATACAAGAAGGTGAAAGTCAAACAAAAACTTTTTATATCGGAGCTGATAGTATTGATAATGTTTATATTATCCCTGATGTTGAAATGGATATAACTTCAGCAGAGGTTAGAGTTTATGAAACTGTTTCATCTGAAGTATTCTCAATTTATACAAATATTAAAGATGCTACAACTTTCAGTTCGGCATCGACATTATATATTCTTAAAGAATCACCCAATAAATTCTTTGAGTTAACATTTGGAGATAATGTTACACTTGGTAAATCTCCAGTTGCTGGTAATAAAGTTGAAGTAGTATATTTAAGAACTAAAGGTAGTGTTGCAAATGGAGCAACTGTTTTTAGTCCATCAAGTCAGGTAACAGTAGGTGTTGATAACTTTCCAATTACAGTAACCACTGTGATAAACTCTTATAACGGTTCTGAAAAAGAATCAACCGAGTCAATTAGAAAAAATGCTCCGTTTCAATATGCAACACAAAATAGAATGGTAACTGCAGATGATTATTCTTCTTTAGTACAGAGAAATTTTGGTTCACTCATTACTGATATTAAAGCCTTTGGTGGTGAAGATGCACTCTTACCTCAATACGGCTGTGTATTCCTATCTATTGTTTTTAATGATAATATTACAACTGCTCAAATAAATGCAACAAAGCAGTCTATAGTAGAGTTAGCAGATCAGCTATCTATAGTAGGTTTCGATTTAAAATTTGAAGATCCTATTCAGACGTTCGTTGAAACACAAGTGTATTTCCAATTTAATCCTAAACTTTCACCTAAAGCGCTTAACACAATTAGCGAAGAAGTGCAAACAGCTGTTACTGGTTACTTCACAGGTGCTGTTGGTAAATTTGGCCAATCATTTAGAAGATCAAATATGTTAGCACTTATTGACGATGTAGATCCAGCTGTTCTTTCGTCTCGTGCAGATATTTTGGTGCAGCATAGATTTACACCAACTCTAAATAAAGTTGAAGATCATAAACTTAGGTATCCAGTATCTATTGATTCTCCAGATGATAAATTATTTAAAGTTACATCAACAGTATTTAACTATGCAGGCATAACAAGTAGAATTAAAAATAAACTTTCTTCTAATACTTTACAGGTTGTTGCACTTATAGATGAAACAGTACAAAATGATAACATTGGATCTTATGATCCAACCTCTGGCATTGTTGATATTGTTGCACTAAAAGTTGATGGTTTAATATCAGGTGATGACTTTATTAAAATGTCTATTGTTCCAGCTAATCAGTCGGCTATCTCTCCAGTTAGAAATGATATATTGAGCTATGATTTAGCTACATCATTCTCATCTGGTATCATTGTAACATCAACATAAGAAACTGAAACATGAGTAGTAAAGATAAAACATTAACGGATAATAACCGAAGAGAAATAAATTTACAGGATTATCATCCAGTAAAAGAAATCTTGCCAAGTTATTTTCAAGATCAGTATCCTAAGTTTATTAAATTCCTAGAAAATTACTATGACTTTATGGATAGTGATCAGAGTCCTAGTAAACTGATAGATGATTTATTTTTATCCAGAGATATTACAGCTGTTGATTTAGAACTCTTAAACTTTATTGAAGATGAACTTTTACTTGGTACTCAATACTTTGAAGGGTTTACTAATAAAAGAGCAGCAGCAAAATATTCAAATACTCTTTATAGATCAAAAGGTTCTCTTTATAGTATACAACAATTTTTTAGAACATTCTTTTCAATATCTCCTGATGTGGTATATACAAAGAAGAATATATTTGAAATTGGTGTATCTGAAATTGGACCTGAATCACTAAGATATATTACTGATAATAAACTTTATCAAAAATATGCAATCTTAATTAAAGCTGCTATTCCTATTAATGAGTGGCTAGATGCTTATAAACTATTTGTACATCCATCTGGTATGTATATCGGTGGTGAAGTTCAAATTTTATCTAATAATACTTCACCTAGTACAAGTATGCCAATTGCAGTTATTGATGAAACGGCGCAAGGTCTAGTCATTCAAGGCGAAGCAGCTGTCACCTTTATTACTGTCCCAGAAATTGTAGGCAATAGCTTAAATGATTCTGGCAATAATATAGTGACTGATCTAAATAATATGATTCTACATTATCAGCACATGTCAATTGCAGAGTTACATAATAATTTTGATGATCTTTCATCATTAGTTAAAATGAATTCAATGACTATGGATAATAATAGTAAACCTACAATGGATATGATAGGATATGAACCATTTAACTGGACCAACAGTTCAACCTCATTCGACTACCCGTCCCTCGAAGGCGATCTTTTAGCCCTCGCCAATGGCCTGTCGAGTCCTAGATTGGTACCCCTATATGATAGTATCATACCCGGTACTAACCGAAAATACGGTGATATAAACGGGGATAGTGATATTTCTTCGGTGGATTATCAACTTCTGAGAAGCTATGGTCAACAGTATATAAATAATACATTAAGAGCACCTACTTATAAACCTACTTTTGTACCAGGTGACGATGAGTACCATATTGAGGAAGTATTACTACCCGCAATCGCTAAAGAACTGGGCATTGATCCAGAAAGAAAATCTTTTATCAATTTTGCTGATGATAAATTAGTTTTTAACTCCCCGGATTCAGCATAAAAACTATATAAATATAATTAACTCTAACAACTGGAAACTATACAATGGCTAGACAGAATGTAAATACTGGCACAAGTGCAAACGATGGTACTGGTGATACCCTTCGTAGTGCTGGTAATAAAATAAATTTTAATTTTCAGGAGTTGTATTCAGCACTCGGTGGTGACTCATCTGAACTTTCAAGTGGTATTACTTTAACTGACGATGCTGTTGTTTTTGAAGGCAGCTCAGTAGATAATCACGAAACATTTTTAAAAGCTGGAAATCCAACTGGCGATGTAAATGTAGTTTTACCAAATACAGCAGATACATTAGTTGGAAAAGCAACTACAGATACTCTTACAAATAAAACTCTTACATCACCAGTTTTAACTACTCCACAAATTAATGATACAAGTTCAAACCACCAATATATTATTGCAGTTAGTGAGTTGGCAGCAGATAGGACTATTACTCTTCCGCTACTTGTTGCAGATGATCAGGTTACATTTAATGCTCACACACAAACATTAACAAACAAAACTTTAACAACTCCAGTTTTAACTAACCCTCGTGTTACAGGTGGTTTTAATGATGCAAACGGTAATGAATTTGTTAAATTTGTACACAACACTTCAGCAGTAAATGAATTACAGATTACAAATAACTCAACTGGTAATTCGCCAAACATTGCGGCAACTGGTACAGATGCTAATATATCATTAGAGATTTATGCTAAAGGAACAGGTGCTGTTTCAATTGCTAATAAACTTGTAAATAAAGCTGAAACTCTAACTTCAAATGGGGCTTGCTCTACAACTTTACCATTAACAATTTTTAATAGTGGATCAGCTTTAGCTATGACACTTGCAGCCGGTAGTATAATCGGTGAAACAAAATATTTTATTAACAGAAACTCAGGTACAGCGACTGTAACAGCAAATATGGCTGGTTCAGTTACAACAGTAGCCTTTACCGCAAGCCAAGCTGGATTCATGATATGGTCTGGCGCAGATTGGCACTTGCTCTCCAAGTCAGTCGCAACGTAGGAATTAATTAGATGACAGCTATTATTACAGATTTATTAAGACAACAGATATTGAACTCTGTATTTACCGACATCGATAGTTCGGCAAATAATTATTATATAGGGCTAGGTAAGTCTGAAGTATGGGACTCAGCAGATACTGCTCCAAGTCCTCAGGCAAGCCTACGTGACGAAAGGCAAGCCAGAAATTCTCTACAATCAGTAAAACTTGTTACTAATAAAAGCCTTGTCATTCCAAGAAATAACTGGTCTATTGGTACAGTTTATAATGGCTATAATGATGATACACCTGGGCATCCAAATCCAGGTTACTTTGTTTATACTGATGCAAATAATGTTTATCTTTGTCTACAACAAGGACGCAACGTTGCTGGAGCTGCTGTAACTTCTACTGTTAAACCAGTTTCAACTGCAGATCAAGCTTTTAAACTTTCTGATGGATATGTATGGAAATATATGTATAATGTTGGTGCTTTATCTTCATCTAAATTTGTTGCTTCAAACTTCATACCTGTAACAAAGATTGATTCAGCTGATGCTAATAATAATACAACTTCTGAAGTTGATCAAAAGAGAATTCAAGATGCTGCCTCTCCAGGTGAGATTGTTGGTTATAATATAATTGCTGGTGGATCAGGATATACAAGTACACCAACAGTTACAGTAACGGGTAATGGAACGGCTGCTAGAGCAACTGCTACTGCTTCAGGTGGGGCTATTTCTAAAATTGAAATGAAAGATTCAGGGGGCACTCTGGCTACTGGTTCTAATTATACATTTGCAGATGTGATAATTTCAGGCGGCGGTGGATCTGGAGCAATAGCAAGACCTATATTCGGTCCAGCAGCAGGCTTTGGAGCAGATCCAACAGTTGACTTGAGAGCAAAAGCGCTTATGTTTAATGTTAAGCCAAGTGGAGATGAGAATACAGACTTTATTATCGGAAACGATTTTAGACAAGTTGTAGTAATGAAGAATCCTAAGAAGAACCAAGCAGCTGATTCTGACTTTATAGCAGATACAGGAATCGTTCTTAATAGATTAAAATTTGCTTCAGTCGGGGTTGCATTTACTCCAGACAATGTTATTTTAGGAGCAAGTTCGGGAGCAAAAGCCGTTATTGACAAAAAAGATGCTGATGAAATTTGGTATCACCAAAACGAAGATACAGGATTTGGATTATTTACAGAAGGTGAAGCTGTTTCTGAAACAGGTGGCGGTAACGGAAGTGGCACACTAGATGCTTCAGGTGTTGATGGTGATTCACTAGCATATATTGCAGGTGAAGTTGATCAACATAGCGGCCAGATACTCTATATAGATAATAGAGCTGCAGTAACTAGGTCTGCTGAACAGACGGAAGATATTAAAATTGTTATTCAATTATAAAGACGGTAGGAATCTATGACCACATCATTTACTAAAAATATATTTGCATCTACATATAAAGATGACTGGACTGATAGTGCGAATTATCATAAGATTCTTTTTAATAGTGGTAAAGCACTCCAAGCACGTGAACTTACTCAACTTCAAACTATTACGCAAGCTGAGATTTCACGACTAGGTAGACACATTTTTAAACAAGGGGCTGCAGTTAATCCAGGTGGTGTAACTGTTAATAACGCTTATGAATTTATTAAATTGTCAGGGGCTTTACCTTCTGGAACAGTTGGTATAACATTTACAGCTTCGAGTGGAAATATACAATTTGAAGTATTAGAAGCACTCGATGCTACTGATACTGATCCAGCTACAATATATGTAAAATATGTAAACACTTCGGCTAGTAATCAAGCAAGCACTTCTCCAATTAGAGTAGAAGCCGGTGATACTGCATCAGGCGGAAGTATCTCATTAACTGTTCAAGCTACAAATGATACAACTAACCCAGCTACAGGTGTTGGTACCAAATGTTATATTCACGCTGGAGACTTCTTCGTAGCTGATAGATTTGTATTTGGTAAAGAACAGTCCGTAATTATATCAAAATACACAAACAATCCAAGTGCTATTATCGGATTCACAATGGCTCAGTCCATTGTTTCAGCTTCTGATGATTCTACTCTATATGATAATCAAGGTGCAACCCCGAACACATCTTCACCTGGCGCAGACAGATATAAAATTTCTCTTACCATGGCTTCATTTGCAACTTCAGATTTAGCTGTTGCTTCAGACGATAGTTTTGTATATGTTGCAAAGGTTGTAAACGGTAAGATAGAAACACAAGTAACTGCAATTGATTCTTATGATAAAATTGAAGACAGACTAGCACTTAGAACTAGGGAAGAAAGCGGTAACTATATTACTCGTAGGTTTAGGATCGGTTTTGATACTAATCCCACAGATGAGTCAAAAGTTGATTTAGATATTAGTCCTGGTGTTGCTTATGTAGATGGTTATAGATCAGTTGTAGATGCACCAATTTCTCTTACAGTTAATAAACCAAGAACTACAATATCAAGAAACAATGATGTTATTGCAGCAGACTATGGAAACTACTTTATTGTTGCTAATGGTAAAGGCATTCAGCCAACCGCAACAACGCTGGTAAATCTTTATGTCGGCAATGCGGGAAGCGGCACTGTACTTGGTAGTGCCAGAGTGGGACACATCAGACCAGATGGTATCAACTGGAGACTATATTTATTCGATATTAGAATTGCAGCTGGAAAGAATAAAAGAGATATTCAATCAGTAGGCACAGGCACAGCAGTATATAATCCACTTGTACTTGAAAATGGTAAAGCTATTCTTAAAGAAGAAAAAAATTCAGCATATCTTTTCCCTTTATCAAACATTAGACCTAAAGCACTAAGCGACATATCTCTTACTGTTCAGAGACGAGGACAAGTTTCTATATCTGGTGGTACAGGAACATTCAGTTTAACAGCATCTGGAGAAACATTTGCTAATACTGACGAATGGACTTCATCTCTTGCTAATACTGCAATAGATACTGCCGCAACATATTCAGGTGCGGGTACAACAACTGCTCAAATAGCCAATGCTTCAAACGGAACTCAAGACATTGTTTATTATGTCAATATCGGTTCTGGAGCTGTTAGAACAAAAACTTTAACTGAATTTACCGAAGCAGCAGTCGATTCAGACTCACTTGGTAACCTAGTACTTGATAAACCTGATGTTTATGAAATAGTTGACTTGAAAGAAACAAACTCAGCAGGCGCTTCAATTAAGAATGATTTTGAATTTGATGATGGACAAAGAGATTTTGGCTATGTACAAGCAAGAATGATTAAAAAGCCTGGTGTTACAATTCCATCTACAATTTATGCAAAATACAAATACTTTGCTCACGGAGCAACAGGTAACTTCTTTGCAGCAAACTCTTATATCGGACAAGTAGATTACGGTAAGGTTCCTAATTATACAACAAGTAATGGTGTTAAGCATAGTCTTAATAATGTGTTAGACTTTAGATCAAGTGTAATAAACGGTGCCCTAGGTGCGGGTTCAACCCCGTCCTCAGTCGCTAATTATAGTATTATTAATGCTTTACCAAAACCTACAGCTTTGATAACTTCTGATATTGAATACTACCTTGGTAGAAAAATTCGAGTTGTAATTAATAGAAATAATGAAGTAAGTGCTATTGATGGTGATCCTGCTCTTGATCCAACAATGCCTATGGCTCCAAATAATTCTCTTGATCTTTTTCATATCAATCTAAACCCGTTTATGATTAATGACTCTGATGTAGTTTCTAAAACTATCCGATCAAAAGCATATACTATGGCAGATATTGGTAAAATAGAAGAAAGAATTGATAAGTTAGAAGAAACAACTTCACTCTCACTTCTTGAGGTAGCGACAGAAAACTTTGCAGTTCTCGACTCAGCAGGCAATAATAGAACTAAATCTGGTTTCTTTGTTGATAACTTTGTTGATCATACTAGATCATTTACTGACGGAACAGATTATAGAGCCTCACTTGATCCAGAACAGAAAATTATAAGACCATGGTTTTATGAAAATAATGTAAGACTTATCTATGATTCAGCTTCATCTACAGGTGTGATTAAAAAGGGTGATACCGTTTATCTTAATCACGAAAATATTAACTATATCAATCAGCCTGAAGCTACAGAAACAATGAATATTAACCCATTTGCGGTTGTTATCAACGAAGGTTTTGTAGAGTTATCTCCATCATCTGATGAGTGGACCGAAGTTAATATGGTTCCAGATCACGAAGTTAAAGGTCCAACAGTACTTGAAAATAGAGATGCTTTGCTTTGGAATAGATGGCGTTGGAATTGGGTCGGACGAGAAGATGAACTTCAAGTAGGTCAAGTTCTTTCTGATACTGGAATGGTAGGTAATGTTCAACAGATTGACAGAGTTGTAGCATCGAGATCAGTTAGAGAATTTACAAATAACAGGTTGTTAGATACTGCATTTATTCCGTTTATGAGATCACGTAAAATTAACTTTAGAGCATTTGGTTTAAAACCTAGTACACAAGTTTATGCATTCTTTAATAATAAACCAATTGCAGACTTTGTTAGATCACAAACATTTAGTAGATTTTCTGATAATATAGAACATTATGGAAATCAATATAGAGATGTAACCGAGCATCCCGACACTAAAAGCACATTAACTACAGATACTGAAGGTTATGTTGCAGGAAACTTCTTTATACCTAATGGTGGCCCTGGAGGAACTAGATTTAGTACAGGTACAAAAGAATTTAAGTTACTTGATATTTCGGTAGCAGATGAATCAAATTCCACATCTATTGCTAAAACACCATTTACTTCAACAGGTATTCTGGAAACTAGACAAGACACATTTACAACTACACGTGTTCTTACTATCGGTGGTACAACTAATCGCCGCCGAGGTCGTGGCTTTGATCCACTAGCACAGACATTTAGAGTTGAAGAAGCTGAAGGTATTTATGTTACAAGAATTGGTGTTAAGTTTGCAACAAAATCTACAGATACTCCTGTAGTTTGTCAAATTAGACCTACAGTAAACGGTATACCTTCATCTGATGATATTGTGCCAAACGGAATTAAAGTATTATCTCCCGGGTCTATTACAACATCTAGTGACGCAACTACAATTACATATTTTGAATTTGACGAACCAGTATTACTTAATGGTAACCTTGAGTATTGTTTGGTTCTACTTTCTGACACAATTGATTATACTGTATATGTATCAAAAGCAGGCGACCTAAAGTTTGGTTCAACTGAGAAAAGAGTTATGAAGCAACCTTCACTTGGTTCACTCTTTAAATCTCAGAACTCAACTACTTGGACTGCAGATCAAGATAGAGATTTAACTTTTGTACTTGATAGAGCAAATTTCACTAGCTTGAGCGGGACTGTAGTATTACACGCAGGTGCGCCAACAATAGAATTGCTAGAAGCAGATGCTCTTGGAACAACAAGCGGTTCGGCTACAATGGGCCTATTTTTAGTTGGTCACGGTCTTACTATAAGTGATACTGTTACAATTGCAGGTGCTACTGATACAAACGGAATTGCAGCTGCTAATATTAACGGAACTAGAACAGTCACAAAAGTAGATGGTTTTGGATTCCAGTTTGTTGCGGGTTCAAGTGATACTGCTTCATCTACTGGATCAGGAGGCGGAAGTGCCGTCACCATTACAAGAAATGCCCAGTTTGATACAGCCATACCTTACTTAGAAACTTTAAGTCCTCCACAAACACTTATTAGTAATAAAGCTAAATTTACAACAGGTAAATCAATTGCTGGAACTGAAACAGCTTATGCTAAGGATACAACATACTCAACTGTAACAATGAGAGCAAATAATTATTTTAATGCTCCTAGGTTAGTTAGTTCAGTTGAAAATAAATCTAAAGTTACACCATCTTTGAGTGGTAATGAAACAGCACTTACACACAAAGTTGAAATATCTACAAATTCAGCTTTAGTTACACCAGTAGTTGATCTACAGCGTGCTTCATATACTCTTGTTAGTAATCTTATTGACCAACAGGATACAAGTACCCAACAAAATGCTCTATTGCAATATGCTTCTGAAACTAATTCAATCGGTGGTTCAACACTTGCTAAACATATCACACAACCAGTTGCCCTTGAAAATGACGCAGTTGGAATTAAAGTTTTAATCGCAGCTAATAGACCATCGGTAACAGACTTTGATGTTTATTATAGAACTAATACATCAGATACAAATGCTGTCGGTAGTCTATTGAATACAAGTTGGGTATTAGTTAATCCAGAATCACCTATGCCAGCCGATGATAATCCTAATATCTTCAGAGATTATAGATACCTTATTGGTGGCGATGGTGGCGATCTACCCGGCTTCAGTCAATTCCAGATTAAAGTTGTATTCAAGAGTTTAAATTCTACTTATGTACCAGTCCTTAAAGACCTTAGAGTGATTGCGCTAACAACATGACACAGCGATTAAAAGTTGAAGGACACAGTGATTATGTTAGAGACCCTAATAGTCATGCAATCTTGAATATAAATACTTCTGCTATAGAAAAAGCACGTATAGTAAAAGAGCGTCGGCAACAAACCAAAGATGAGTATCATCTTTTAAAAACTGATGTGTCTGAATTGAAAGATACAATGAAAGATATACAAATGATGCTGAAACAATTAACAAGAGATTCATAAATGGCCAAAACTGTAGTAAACTTAACTGACTCAATACTGTCTTTTAAAGATAAAGTAAATGCTGTATCGGATGATATAGGTGATATTTCTAACCTTAGTACAACAGGTGCTGATAGTGATTTAGTTCAGTCTATAAACACAAATGCAACTAATATTGCAACTAATCTTGCAAGCATTAATGGTAATAATACTGATATTACTGCTATTCAAAATAGAGCAAACGCAGATTCGGATAAATTATCAGTCCTTGATTCAGATGTAGGTCTAAGAGCATCTTTAACAGCATCTATCGGTCCAAATTATTCTATTGTTGGAGCAATTAACTCTTTAAAGACATCTGTTACAGCTGTTGAAATTATTGCCGCTACTCTTGATTCCGATAAAGCAAGAAGTATTTTTACTGCTGTAAATAGCGGAACAGGTTATGGTGGTTTAACATATGATAGTGATAACGGCGAATTTACTTTTGGAAAAGTTACAGATGCTAATATTAGAGGTAGAGTAAGTGTTACAGACGCTGGCGGTGATGGTTCTTTAGCTTACAACACCAGCACAGGTGTTATTACATACACAGGACCGAGTGCAACTGAAGTACGAGCACACATTACAGCAGGCGAAGGTATTGATATATTAAATGGTTCTATTAGTGGCGAAGATGCTACTAAGGATAATAAAGGTATTGCATCCTATGATTCAGATCAATTTCTAATTGTAAGCGGAAAAGTTTTTATTAAAGGAGATGCTGTTGGATCTGCCCAGATTGCAGCAGGTTCAATTGGAACTACCCAACTAGCAGATGATGCTGTTAACGGTGATAAGATTGCAGACAATGCAATCAACTCCGAGCACTATGTAGACGGATCTATTGATAATGAACACATTGCCGATGATGCTATTAATTCTGAGCACTATGCAGATGGATCTATTGACACGGCTCATATAGCAGCGTCTCAAGTTACAAATGCTAAATTAGCCAATATGGCTGCTAATACAGTAAAGGTTAGAAATGCCAACTCAGCAGGTGCTCCCTCAGATATTGCACTGGCTACTACAAAAATTCTAATTGGTAACGGTGCTGGCTTTACTGCAGCTTCGTTATCTGGTGATGCTACCATGACAAATACCGGAGCTGTAACAGTTACAGGCGGCGATGTTGATTTTGCAACTCTTTCAACTAATGCTAATAACATCAACGTTGATGAGGCAAACGGAAATACAAACTATCAAGTATTGTTTAGTGATAATAATGCAGCAGGATATCAACGGCCATACATTGATACAGATAATTCTCACTTCATGTATAATCCTTCAACACATACACTTACTGCGGGTACTTTCTCGGGTAATGCCACAACTGCAAACTTTGCCGACCTTGCGGAGAAATACACTACAAGTGAAGTGCATAAAACTGGAACAGTAATGATGGTATCATCAAATGAAACTGAAGAAACAGTAGCATGTACTGCAAATGGAATTCCTATGGGTGTGGTTTCAGCTGATCCTGCATATTTAATGAACGCAGATATAGATGGACAAGCACTTGCTCTTAAAGGACGTGTTCCAGTTAGAATAGTTGGAGCTGTTAATAAAGGTGATCCCGTATATGCCCACCATAATGGATGCGCAGGCAAAGAGTTTAATGGCTTTGCACCAGATGGTTCTCATGCTGAAATAATAGGCATTGCTTTAGAATCATCCAATGTAACAGAAGAAAAATTGATAGAATGTGTACTTAAATTCTAATTTTTCACAGGATATACTATGAATTGGTTGATGTACTTAAAGACGACAGAAACCTGCCAACTAAATTGTAGCCATTGTTTCACGAGTGGTCGTAATGGGCAGAAAATATATTGGAACACTACTAAAATTGTAGATTGGCTTCAAAGGTTTCGTGAAGAAAAACCCTCAAAAAATGATACAGCTCATATGGAGTTTCATGGCGGCGAACCATTCTTGGTTCCTGTTGGCCAAATGAGAAAAGTTTATGATGCTTGTGATGGTTTATGGGATCACATGACTTGGGGAGCAACTACAAATCTTGTTTTTAAATTAAAAGACGAACATAAAGAATTTATTAAAGGTCCTCTTGGTAATAGACTAGGTACATCTTGGGATCGTAAAATAAGATTTGAAAATAAAGCGCAATACAATCTTTGGCATAAAAATATTAAAACACTTCTATCTGAAGGCGTGACAATACGTCTTTTTATTAGTCTAACAAAGGATACCATTAAAAAAGATCCAATCGTACTATTAAGATGGATAAAAAGACTTGGAGTGCAAGAGGTTTCACTAGAAAGACTAACAAATAACGGTTCTGCTCGGAAACAAAGCTCAATTTTTCCATCAAATAAAGAATTAGACGAATATTTCCTTAAAATGCACATGCAAAGTGAGAAATATGGGGCACGAGAATGGTTTGATAATGATTTTTTAGAGAATATATACGCTAAATTTGAGAAAACTCAGACAAATTGCGGTACTTTTTGTAGAGATTGTGAAGAAAAACTATTTACAATCAATGGGAATGGTACTATAGCAGGTTGTCCGAATTCTGCTCCAGAACAAGCATTTGGACACTTAGACGAACCAATAGATGTTATGTTAAAAAGTCCTAAAAGGATTAGAGGTATTCTTGAAGAAAGAATCCGAAATCCTATTTGTTATACGTGTCCTGTTACAAAATGGTGTGGTGGTGATTGCCATCAATTGGGATGGGATGGAGATACCTGTGGCGCACCAAAAAGTCTGATGAAAGAACTCGCTGGATTTGTATAAATAGAGTAAAAGAACAAGGTATTTACGGAGAACAACATGGTATCACTAACCAATCCAATAACTGCTCAAAATATAGTAAATAGATATGCTGATTATGTAGTTGCAACTTCAAACTCAGGCATTGTTTGGGGTACTAATTCAGTTCCGTTTAGTGATTTTTCTACATCATATTTTGGTGGAACGACTGCTGGTCGGAGCATTGGAATTACTGGAGCCGATATAGACAACAATGTTAATAAAATTGATGCTTCCGAAATTAATGATGCTTTGGCAACAGAGACGGCAGCTTATAGTAACATACGTAAACTTAGGGCAATATTAAATTATACCGGTGTTGGTGACGGAGCAGGTGGCGCAGGTAACACTGGAACTTGGCTCGGGACTCCAGGTGTTAACTTTGATCAGACTCAAGTTGCTTATCTGAATAACCAATATTTACAAACAATAAGTGCAACCACCAATTTAGGTGCAGGAGATATAATTGATGATTCTGTATTAGAAACTAAATTTGGCGCATTATCAACAGTCTATACAGCTGCTAGAAATAATACTCAGACAATTCAAATTGATGTTTGTCACTCATCTTGTCACAGTAGTTGCCACGGATCAAGAGGACGCAGATAAATTATGAACAATGTTGTTGAGACTACAGCACCAATTGATATTAATGAATTAAAAAAGTTTTTTGAAAACAAAGACACATTTTATTTGATCAATTATGAGGAATCAGGACTCCAAGGCGTGAATCTATTAACGTATATGAGTAATCTTGATCTACCAGCTGATGTAGGATTTCAAACTCAAAAGGGTTTTGATGATCTTACTACAGCTTACTTACATGAGGAAGTAATATTAACTGTTCCTATTTTGGAAATGAGAGTTATCGAACTTTTACTCCAAATGAAAGGTATGGTAGAGCCGAGAGAAAAAGATTTTATTGATGCGAATGTGGATATTCTAAAACTTTGGGCTAAAAAGTTGGATTCTCTTACACTCTTTAATATGTATTCTATTGGTCAAGAATCCTTTCACGATTATGTTAAATCTTATCCAATTGATAAAACTATTTCAAATAAAGGTATAAATTTTGTATCTTTATTGAAGCATGAAAGATTTTTTATGTTTTATGGTAATATATATGAAGAACATAAAATATACTATGAATCATACTTTAACGATTATATGTTCAAAGGTAACAATCTATTTCACTATTGGGCAAACGAAAATAATCCAATGTTTCTGTTAACGCAAGGGATTGCTTCAGGATCACTACAGGAGAATCCAAATGTTCCATCTATTTAAAAGAGTATATGTTGCTAGTGATGATATAATTGACTTTTCTATTAATAGAGTTGTTATATCTGATATAAACGGTTTTCATGATGCAGGTTCTTCCGTTAATCAAATAGCATTTGCAAAAGACTGTTCAGATTTAATAGGTAGTGGTAAAGATAAACAGTTTAAAAGTTGGATTGATTTTTTTAGAACTATGTCTGATTTTACAGATACATTTAATAACGATAAAAAAGTGGTTATTTACTGTGATGATGATAATTTTATTAAAGTCATGTGTGCTTGGTATAAAATTATTTTTAAAGATCCTAGTGAAAAAACTTGTTTAAATTTATTAGAATCCAATGTGTTTAGATATAGAGTATTTGGTCAAGGCAGATGGGCTAAATCTTTTGCGGGAGATGCTAATAAATCATTCGACTTAAAGAACTTTAAAACTCATTGGGCAGCTAATAAAAAGCCGACCATTGCATTGAGAAATAAATTTATTGAAGACTTCAAAGGCAGTCTTAATGTAGAACTATTGCTAGCAACATATCTTGCCAATGGAGAGATGAAAGTTGAACTGAAAAAAGCAGTAAAAACTATGCTATCTCTTGATTTGGAAAAATACCTATATGAACTAAAAGAATTATTCTTTACGCATATTATGACCAAAAAATATCACGCACGTTTACCAAAACCACTCAAAATGCAATTTGTATATCATTTCGGTAACTATGATACATCGCTTAATGATGACTCACCTATTGCAGAACTATTCTTATCTGAACGTATATGGAACTCCAAGACCATGCGCAAACCCACTGCTGGTAAGAATATAAAATTCAATAATATCACTAGTGCTGATATCAAATTATTTAAACACTTTGATAGTACATTCTTTAATACAGATACAGATAATCCAAAAATGATGAAGTCGGAATCATATAAACTAAACTGGATAGATGCTGTTAATGAAAATGAATTTTCAGACAAGCTGTTAAATAAGATTATTGAAAACGAATCATCATTTAATAATCTTCTAACCCCTGTGTTTTCCATGGAACAATCTACAGTAAATAATTATTTGGTAACAGCTTTATTTGAAGCACGAAATGATAATGATAAAGGTTTCTTAAAGAATTTTGCGATCATGTAAATGTCTATATATGATCTATTAGAAAACAAAATAACAACTTATGGTGAGATTGTTTGCTGCTTATTTGAGCACTGCAATCTAAAATGTGTTTTCTGCCCTCAAGATCATAATGATATACAAGGTGCTGACCGTGATGCTATTATGGCTAAAGTGCCACAGATTGTAGATTGGATTAATAATAATAGAAGAACTCAGGCTTATAAATTACATTTAATGGGCGGAGAACTCTTTCAAGATGAATGGATAGATAAAGGTTTCCTAGAAATATATCAGGACTTTATTGATTCTATTATAGCACAAACGGAAGCTGATGTCTACATAAATTTTATAACTAATTTATGTTTTACTAAGTCAGATGTTGTAATGGAATTTTTAGAAGCAAATGATTTAACTATCTCTGTAAGTTATGATCCAGCTGGTAGATTTACTCCTAAAGCACATGAGATTTTTGTTTCTAATATTGAAACATATAAAGATAAGATTGAAATGATCTCGCTAGTTGCCACAAAACAGAATATAGCAAAAATTCAACGTGGTGATAATTTATTTACATATCTTTACAATACATATCCTTGTGACTTTGACTCATTCTTACCTTCTGTAGATAACTCAAGAAAACTAATGCCTAGTGAAAGAACTCTTTTTGAGTTTAACAAATTGCTTGTATCTAAATATCCGAAATGTTTAAATGTTGATCATTTCGTTAATCAAAAAACACAGAATAAAATGATTTGTACAAGAGGCAATTCTCTTACTGTAATGCCAGACGGATCTATTCCAACTGGTTGTTCTGGAGCAGTATTCTTAAAAGAAGCATCAACACCTGACCTGGCTGGTCCGGTGATCGTTGAAAAGTTTATGGCTAAATATAATTGCTTCGAGTGTAAATACTTTGCCCGATGCCCATTTAGCTGTTTCATTAAACAAGATTATAAACACATTGAGCAAGATATGGACGAATGTGTATTTAAGGCGACATTCAAATATGCAGATAGCATTCATCAACCCACCGCATGCTGATTGGTCATTAGCTAATAACTTCACATTTCTACTCATGCAAAGTTATTATAATCGCTTTGGTAAATATGCTGGGCAGATAGAATGGCTTGAATCTCCATATAAATGGAATACCTATGAATCCTATGACGAAGTAACATCAGAGGTTATTAGTGCTGATGTAATTATGTTTTCATCTTATACATGGAACTATGTTATCTGTGATGAAATTTCGGCTAAAATTAAAAAAGAATATCCAAACAAAATATTAGTTTTAGGCGGTCCTCATATAGGTACAAATGAACCAGAACTATTAGCATCACGTCCGCAGTATGATTTAATTTGTAGACCTACCAAACCAGGTGAGCCTTTTATGGCCGAGTTGATTGACCAGTTTATTGAAAAGAGAATTGATCCAACATATATCCCATGGGAGTTAAGGTCTGATATAGAAGTCATACACGATATAAGCAAAGAGGATTATTCAGTTTATGAAGATCACTTAGAATATATTACAAAGCTATTAGATTATTCAAGAGAACATAAGATGGAGCCTTTCATTGTTTTAGAGACAACAAGAGGTTGTCCTTACAAGTGTGTATTCTGTGAATGGGGTGGCGGTATCAATACAAAGATTTATAAAAAGTCTGTAGATATTGTAAAGCGTGATATTAATGCTATGATAAAAGCTGGATATAGAGATGCTTATTTAACTGATGCAAATTTCGGAGCATTTCTAAAACGTGACTTTGAAATATTTGAATATGCTTGGGATAACAGTTTTAATTTAACAGATATATCCACTATGAAGTCAAAAGATTTACCAAGAAGAAAAGAGCTGATTGATAAGTGGTTTGAAATAGTAGATAAGCACGTTAAGGCGCCAGGTTCTACCGATGGTGAGGATATGTGGACTGAAACAGCTTTTGTTTCATTAGTCCCAACTGTATCCATTCAAAGCAGTTCTGATACAGCCATGAAGTTAGCCGATCGTGTTGATTTAAATACTTATGATAAATTAAAATTAAGTGAATATATTAATGAAAGATGTACTGAACACGGATATCCAATTCCAGCATTAGAGTTAATTCTTGCTATGCCCGGTTCTACAATAGATGACTTTTATTTTGAAATGGAATATATTTGGAACTTTAAAGCATTCGGTTCTTATCGGCACGACTATATGTTTTTGCCTGACTCAAGACTGAACTCTCCAGAATATAAGAAAAAACATAATATTGAAACAGTAGAAGTATATTCAGATATTGTAGATGAACACGGCTCTGATAATTGGAACAGTTTATATAAAGACAAGAAATCATATTTTAGAACTATCCTATCTTGTTTCTCTTTTACAAAAGAGGAGATGTATGAGATGTGGTTTATGAATAATGCGTGCAACTATATTCTACAGAAATTTTATCCACCTTTTGAGAAAAAAATGTCACCATCGGTATTTACAAAAGCAGTATATAATATTATAATAGAGTTAGACGAATGGATAGATATATATAATGAGATTAAAGATATTTACGACCCAAATACTGCGCCTAAAAGTATTAGACAATTAGGTGGAAAATTTAGAACAGATTTTATAAATGATGTTCTGGAAAAAAATAGAATTATTATTATGTCGGAGGTTCATGGGGCATGTCAGGGAAGCAACTCACATTACAACTCACATTAAAAAAATGTTTAGATCAATTCGGATTTGCACAGCTATCTGAACCTGAAGGTCTTGGCGTGATAGATATTGATCAGTTTCAGTTAAGAAATACTGAAGAGCGAGCAAGAGATAATGGAGTTAATGATATACCACCATTTTTACAACTTCGCTTACACACATTCGGACACTTTTTATATGAAAAATATATTTTAAAAGATTGGCCGGATGCAGTTTTTAATAAGTATCTAATTTGGGACGGAGTGGATAAAGATAATCAAGGATGGCACACTGATATGTTTGAATCATATGACGTGTTTCTTTTATATTACTTAGATGACACATTTCCAGAAACTGGAGGCAGTATAAACTTTAAATGGAAAAATGAAGAAGGTATATCTGAAGAATTGTCTTTTCAACCAACAGCTGGAGACTTGTTTATGATTTCTAATAAAAGAGGTTTCTGGCACAAAGCTGGTCAGTCATCAATACAACGGAGGGTTTGTTCTTTTGACTTTAATACAAACGATAGTTGACGAAAAAAATATTCTTTGTAAGGAAAGAGACTTGACTGCAGAATTATATAATCTTTGGATTACTAAACTGCATGACTTTGAAGATATTCCAGAAAAATACGAACAGTATATGAAAATGATTGATAATCTTGAACCTTATGCAAATATGCTTAAAGAAGCCATAAGAGAAAAGAATAGTGAAATATGTAAACACTATGGAGTTAATTCTATTTCAGATACACCTCATTCAGTAGAATGTATAAACAAATATGGTTATGATAGACCTAATGGAGCCGTACTGGAAAGAGGATGATTGCTTTTGACACAGATCTGCTTGTAAATGGATATAAAGTTTTTGAGGATAAAAAAATACTCTTTACTTTAGGTAAAATACCTGATATAAAAGAATGGGAAGGAGATCAAGTAAAGTCTCCAAAAGGCTTTGATCTCCGACTAGCTCAAAATTATATTAACAATAAGTATGTTGCGCCAGTATTTGGTGGAGCAGTATTTGGTTATAGTAATATATGGAGTGGAACAGATAGCAATAGTAAAGAATGGCACAATGATTTAATTGAAGGTTTTAATCTATTTTTTATGTATTACCTAAGTGATATAACAGAAGGCGGAGAGTTATGTTTCAGAGTTAATGGTAAAGAAACTGGTTCAATTCAGCCTAAGAAAGATATGCTGGTAATGGGATCTCAAGAAAGATACGTTGAGCATAAAGTGAACGACTGCAATCAGGAAAGAATAGTGTGTAACTTTGGATACAATATATAAAATAGAAGAATATCTGCCTAAAATAGGTCCCTTTAGCATATACGCTCTATCTCATTTAATAACTCAAAGTGAAAAGTTTAATAATCACTTAGCTATGACTCAGCCAGATAATAAGTTTGAGTTAATGTATGCCAACTGGATAGCCACTGGTAATGAAAGTTTCATAGATTATTATAAAGATATAGTTGCTCAAGCGTGCTTTGCTGAATTTCTTGAATGGTATGAGTACATAGCAAAGAACATACTACGAGATGATGTTCAAAGTGAACTTGGTATTAAGTTTGACTATGATGCAATTAATTGGGAAAATGAAGTAAAAAAGTCCGAACTATTTGGATGGGCTTGGAGAACAACAGACTACAAACACTTTATGAATAATTTGGATAAAGTCAGCAAAATCGGTGCTATGATGAACAACTTTTTTAATGATAGAAAACCGTTAAGCACTTTAGATGCAGATTACTTTGAATCAGATCATGCTCAACTTGTACTCGACTCAATAGATAAAATTTTAATAAATAATGATAGACAAGAAATAATAGATCATTTAAATACAGAGAAAATTCTGTGTATGATAGAAGTGTACGGTTGGGACAATCGGTTTAATAATATTCTATTGAAATGGATTTCAGACAATAGGAATAAAGTAAAACACTGGGCATGATAATATCAATAAACCCAACCTACTTTTGTAACTTTAGATGTGATTTCTGCTATCTATCTCCTAAACAATTGGGTGACCAGAAACAGATTTACCTTGAAAAACTAGATGAATTATTAGCCCAAGTCCCAGATATAGAACACATTGACTTGTACGGCGGCGAAGTCGGCGCAATGAAAAAGTCCTATTTTTATGGCCTTAAAGAAGTCATTAGAAAATATTACTCTGGTACAATTAATATAAACACAAATTATTCTATGATGCATCCAGGCTTCTTTGACCCAGATGTTTATCTTTCTGTATCGTATGATTTTGAAGCAAGAGAAAAGTCTGAACTTGTCTTTAATAATATGATGATGGCTACAGCTCCAATGGCTGTTCTAGTCTTGGCTTCACCAACAGTATTAAAAAAAGATGTACTGGAGATGATAAGTTTACTAAATATGTGTAGTTCAGTCAGGTCTGTTGAAATTAAACCATATTCTACCAATCAAGCAAATGCTCATCCAGTAACACATAAAGATTTTGAAGATCACGTTATTAAGTGGTTAGAGTATGAAGATGAAATGAAGTTCCAGTTTGTAAATGCAGATAGAATCATAGACTCATTGGAAGGCAACTATAATGCATTCTCTGACGATCATATTTATATTACACCAAATGGAAAATTCGGAGTATTAGAATTTGACAAAGAGGATAAAGAATACTTCCTAGAACTGGACAGTTGGGACGACTATATACTATGGACTCAAAAAGAAAAAACTGAAATGTCTCCTATCTGTACTTCTTGTAAGTATTTTGGTAAGTGCTTAACAGAACATTATAGATATGTGAAAGACCTTACAAATAGTTGTAATGGATATAAAGGATTACTAGATTGGGCTGATTTAAATCTAAATTAGTGTTATCTGAAGATTAGAACCATTATAAATAAACTAAACCACTATAACATTGGATTTAGTTGAATGGCACAATTCGAGCAATTAGAAATTGATCAGGGCACAGATGTCGCTGTTGAAATGCACCTGACAGATAAGGACGGTTCGGCAAAGAACCTTACTAATCATACAATAACAGCTAAACTTAAAAAGAATTACAGTTCTGATAGCGCAGATACGACAAACTTTAATTGTATTGTTGTTTCTCCTGCTACATCAGGTATTGCTACAATCTCTTTAACAAACTCACAAACAAGTGCGCTTAGATCAGGCAAATACGTGTATGACGTAGAAATGGCCTTTGTAGATAGCGACTCTAATACAATTATTGAAAGAGTGTTAGAAGGTCAAGCTATTGTAACACCGAGTGTGACAAGATGAGTTTTTCAATAAAACTTAGTGGCGGAACAACGCAAGTAAAAAAAGTTGTTGTCGGAACTCCAGTCAGAAAAGTAACATCAGGTTCTTTTTCTGTTAACAATATTGCTGGGATTAATCTCTCAGTAGGAGAGAAAATTGAAGGTTCTCTATTAGTATTTGATTCAGCGAGTGGGAATTTTATTCCTGCACAGACCCTCACAAACACTAATATAACAGGAGAGTCCTACTAATGGCTTCGATAGTACGAATAAAAAGATCAGCAACGGGAGGCGATCCGGCCAGTCTTGCTACAGGCGAATTAGCATACTCAAATTTACAGTCAAATGTATCTGGCTCTAATGGTGGTGATAAACTCTATATCGGACACGGTGCCGAAAATGCTGGGAATGCAGCAGTTCATGAAGTCATCGGTGGTAAGTATTTTACCAGTAAGTTAGACCATGCGATTGGTGTTCTTACAGGATCATCTGCTATTCTTGTTGACTCTGATAAGAAAATTGACGTGTTAAATGTTGATAATTTAACCTTAAATTTAAACACTATATCATCAACAAATACTAATGGTAATATTAATCTTATTCCAAATGGCTCTGGAGAAGTAGTTGCTGCAAATCTTAAAGTTAGTGACCTAACAGATAACAGAATTGTTATATCGGGTGCTGCTGGTAATATTGAAGATGACGCAACCTTTACTTTTGATGGCCAAACTTTAACAGTCGGTTCTACTACTATTGAAAAAGGTAGTACAGGAATTAATACTACAGGTCTTGAAGCTGACTCGGCTACTATAGGCAACTTCACTCTTACATCTGGTACTTTTGGTACTGCTAAAGTTACTGATCTAACAAATAATAGAATTGTTATTGCTGGTGCATCAGGAGAACTTGAAGATGATGCAAATCTAACATTTGACGGTAGTACATTTACAGTTAATACTACTACAATAAATCAAACAGGTTCTACAATAAATCAAACAGGTTCTGTTAATATTACTGGAGACTTGGACGTTGATAATCTTAATATCAACGGAAATAAAATTATTTCTACAAACACTAATGGAAATATTGAACTTGAACCTAACGGTTTAGGCTCTATTGAAGTATTTGGTGCAGAAATTAAACAGGTTGGTAATGCTACTGATTCCGCCGATGCAGTTAATCTAAACACTTTAAATCAATATAATAACGCACAGACATTTAATTTTAGAGATGACGCAAACGATTCTGATGCTCTTATTATTAATAGTGAGATGTTTAATTTTATTGGTGGTACTGGTCTTACAACCTCTAAGGGTAATAATACAATTACCCACACACTCGACAATACTGCAGTATCAGCTGGCTCATATGGTAATGCTACAAACATTCCATCTTTTACTGTTGACGCACAAGGTAGATTAACAGCTGCTTCACAGACTTCAGTTGCTACAACATTAAATCTTACAGCTGATTCTGCCAGTACCGGTGCAGTTTCTATTCTTACCCAAGGACTAAAAATTATAGGTGGAGAAGGGCTAGATGTTAATGTAGCCAATCAACAATTTGTAATATCAGGTGAAAATGCAGCTTATGCTAATAAAGGTATTGCATCATTTGATAATACTGACTTTACAGTAACCAATGGTGCGGTTGCAGTAAATGCTACTACTCTCGGTTCTACAGCAATTAATCCGGGTCAAACAACTACAGCTATTGCAGGAATGACCCAACTAGATGTTGATAATGTAAGATTAGACGGAAATATAATCTCTACAACTGACTCAGCAGCATCTGTCATGTTCCTAGACCCAGGTAATAATAATGCGGTTGCAGGTAAAGTTGTTATCAGAGGTGACTTGCAGATTGACGGTGTGACTACAACTGTTAATTCTACAACACTAGCTGTAGCCGATAAGAATATTGTACTAGCAGATGGCGCTGCTGATTCAGCCGCTTCTGATGGGGCAGGACTTACAGTTGAAGGTTCGGGTGCTAGCATTATATATAATTCTGGTACTAATGCATGGGATATGAATCGCCATGTAAATATTACATCAGGTCACGATTTCAAGATCGGTGGAGTTGGGTTTGATGAGCGTGTAGATGATCGACTAAATAGTTTACTGCTAGCAGGTGAAGCTATAGACTTGGTATATAATGATGGATCAAACTCTTTAACTATTTCATCAGAAACGGCGACAGCTTCAAATCTTGGTGTTTCTAAATTCAATACAGCAAACTTTGCAATTGCTTCTGGAGATGTTACAGTGACTGAGATTAATGGCGGAACATACTAAACTAGATTTATTAATCTGGTTAATACTTTTTTAAGGACGAATTATGGCAACTAACATTATCCATAAGAAAAGTTCGGTTGCAGGAAAACAACCGAACGATAGTAGCGACCTAGTTTATGGCGAACTAGCTATTAACTATCAGGATGGTTACTTATACTATAAAGATACCTCTAATACAATTAGGAAATTTATGGATTCTGCTAAAACGCAGGGTCTTATTGATAATGAATTAAATTCATTTGTAACTCCTACAGCCAGAGCGGCTATCTCTGTAGTATCTAATGGAACTGACGGATCCCTAGCTTATAACAATTCTACTGGTGTAATTACTTACACTGGAATTATTGACTCAGATGTTCGTTCAAGATTAAGTGCCACCGGAGATATTGCATACAATCAATCGACTGGTGTTTTCTCGGCCACAACTTACAAAACTGCTAATCATGATTCTGACTTTAATATAAGCCTTGCCACCAAAACAACAGCAAATCTAGCTGAAAACACAAATCTTTATTTTACTAATACAAGAGCAGATGCCAGAGTACAAGCAGTACACCCAAATACTGGTAGTTTATCAGAAGGTTCAAATTTATATTATACTGATGCTAGAGCAGATGCCAGAGTACAAACAAGACTTGGTTCAAATCTAAAACTTGGTGATTCTGCTGGAAACTTTAATTATGTTTACCCTCAAACATTCGAAGGTTTATCGTGGAATCAAAATGCGCAACATGGGGATTCTAATCATACAGTTTATCATTTTGGTGGAGATTCATCTAGGGATACTATAGTATCTGTTGGTAAAAATGATCAATTTAATCACGCAATCGGCGTTAAGGGAACAGCCGCAGCCAATGATTTTATTATCGGCTTTGATGGGCACGCAACTAATTTTAGAATCCAGAAAACAGTAGGATCAACATATGATCTATCAGCTGGAACCGATGTTTTCTCAATCGACTCAGAAGGTCGTGCTAATATTCCATCAGCTCAAGCAGCTACTAATAAAACTACAGGTGCGCTAGTAATTGCAGGTGGTCTCGGTGTAAGCGGAGATATTAAAGCATCAGATATTGAAACTTCTGGGAATGTTCAAGCACAAGGTAGTTTTATTGGTAACGTAACCGGCCAAATTTCTACTTTATCAAATCATAATACAGGCGCTTTAGCTGAAGGAACTAATCTTTATTATCTAAAGTCAAGAGCAGACTCAGATATTGATTCCGCTTTTGATAGTAGAAATACTGGAGGTCTATCTGAAGGATCCAATCTTTATTATACAACAGCACGAGCCGACTCAGATGCTAAAAACGCAATATCTGTAGTAGATGGTGGTGGCGATGGAGCACTAAGTTATAATGCAGCAACTGGGGTTATATCTTACACAGGTCCAACCCCTGCGCAAACTAGAGCACATTTATCTGGTGGAACAGGTGTAAGTCTTGCTAGCAATGGTGCTATTAGTATCGGACAAGCAGTTGGAGTTACTGACTCAGCTACACTAGGTGGTTTAGGTGTGAACGGCGATGTTCAAATCTTTGGCGACTTATTTGTTAGCGGATCCCAAGTTCAAACAGCTTCATCTACTTTATCCATTAACAGTTCAATGATTAGACTAGCTGATTCCAATACAGCAGATACTGTTGATATTGGTATTATCGGTAGATATTCAGAGGACGGCGGAACAACTATTAAAAGAACTGGTTTTATTCGTGATGCATCAAACGGTGAATTTTATGTATTTGATGGATTAGTTCAAGACGGTATTGATAGTGGTGCAGAGTTTGACCAAACTGTTAATGTTGGTGGTACAGGTTGGAATTTACCAATTTGGAACTTTGGTGGACTTAGAGGGCAATACTTAGGATTTGATTCAGACTTTAGAGTATTTCAATCTGACTATAAAGTAAAAACTGCAAATTATACAGCAGTAGCTGGAGACAGATTAGCAATCAATACATCAGGGGGAGCATTTACCGTAACTCTTCCAGCTAGCCCTGTAACAGGAAACACAGTTCGCTTTATAGATATAGGCAACTGGAATAATACAAATTATTTAGACGTTGCTAGAAATGGTAATACTATTGAAGGAGCGGCAGATAATTTTAGACTCGACATCGGACAGAATACAGTCGATTTTATCTTTATAAATAGTACATGGAACGTGTATGCGGCAATAGGACAAGTTGGACCAACAGGGCCACAAGGTGCAGCAGGCATAAACGCAGACAGCGATACACTTAACCAAAATGCAATAGCATATGCAATAGCCTTAGGATAGAAAATGGGAAAAAAACTAATACGTGATTATGTGTACGCACCAGGTAATGCGGGAGCAGGAACAGTTCAGATACCTGGAACTTACAGTATGGACCAGATACTAATCATTACCAACGTAACAGATAATGTTGTAATCTACAATTTTGCTTCAACTGAACATGCAGGTACAACTGTTACAGTAACAAATGCAAATACAGCCGCAGATGGGCATTGGGCCCATATAATGGAAATAGCAAATGGTTTTACTACTATCACTCTTGCTAAAAGTACAGCAGGGCAATCCGCTTCTGATGCTCTTCAAATATTTGTAGAGGACTCAGAAGGTGATATGGTTGTCAGACCGTATAACTTTGGTACAGATGCTATTGAACGAATGCGTGTATCTCTTCCAGAGTCAATGATTGACGCAGACTTTGAGTACGGATTGCAGCCTACTAAATGGGCTGGTTATGGTACTATTAAAGGTTACCCTTCTGTTTATTCTACCGAAGGCGTTGATCTTGATACTACAGCAGTTACAACTGATTATAATACAGGATCATCCACAAACTCATTAATCACAGTTACATTTGGATCAGCTCATGGTTTATCTGTTAATGATGTTGTTAATGTAACTGGCTTAGATTCTGGGGTCCCAGGTTTCTCAAGAGCAGATGGTTCATTTCTAGTCGAGACAGTTGTTAGCAGTACAGTAATTAAATACTTTGCACGTGGTATTGTTGGCAGCAGTAATAATCAATCATTATATACAGAAGAAACTTTAACAAAACTCGGAGGCATTTATGCAGGCGCATCTATCCCAGTTCAAAGTGCATCTTCAAACGGTGCTAACCCTAGTGTAATTACACTAACTTTTGCTAATCCACACGGACTTATCCCTGGTACAAATATTCATACATCAGTTGCGTCTGGTACTAACAAAGAGGAAGCCTCAGGGCCTTTCTTTATTAAATCGGTACCAACAGAGACAACATTTACATATACTGCACGAGGGGGTGCAGTAGTCGGCAGTCCAGCAACTGTTACACTCTTTGCTCTTTCTAATGCTACAATTCTTCACAGACCTGCTGATGGCGGAGTTATTCTACAAACAAAAACACCAACATATGCAGCTTCGGTTGTTCGTGTTAGTAAACGATATTTCAGGTATCAGTCTGGTAAGGGATTCCTATTCTCAACTGGTACATTAATGAAACCTAACTATGATATTAGAAGCATTTCAGCTGCTGGTACAGGCGTAGGACAATTAATTACTATCGGTACAGATGAGATTGATCACGGTCTACAACCCGGTGCTAAAGTTAGATTAGAAGGAATTGAAACTTCTGGATATGAAAATACTTATACGGTAAATTCTATTATAGATGATTACACATATACAGTTGCTGCTCTTGGAACTTTAGGATCTACAAACCCGGTACTCAAAAGAGTATGTACAATGTATGTTACTGAGTGGCGTGGAGCAGCTGTTCGTGCAGGTATGTTTGATGATGTTAACGGAATTTTCTATGAGTTTGACGGAAAACAATTCTATGTTTGTAAAAGAAATTCAACTCAACAGATTTCTGGTACATTAGGAGTTACTGCTAACGGAAGTGCAGTTACAGGAGCCAATACTAGACTTACTGAACAATGTAAAGCTGGAGATAGAATTTCAATTCGTGGTATGATTCACTTCATTACTAAAGTTGCTTCAGATACTTCAATGTTTGTTACACCAGATTATCGTGGTATCACAGCCAGCGGTATCAAGGGAAGTATTGTTATTGACCACAAAGTTCCTCAATCACGCTGGAACATTGATAGAATGGATGGAACAGGTATTCACAATCCATCATTGCACACCCTTGATCTTAATAAAATGCAAATGGTTGGATTCCAATATTCATGGTATGGTGCTGGTTTCATTGACTTTATGATCCGTGGTCACGATGGCAATTGGTGTTACATTCATAGAATGAAAAATAACAACATTAATAATGAAGCATTTATGAGGTCTGGTAACCTTCCAGTGAGATACTCTATTGAGAATGACTCACCTGTTTCAAACCTAACTGCTTCGATTAACTCATCAGTCACGACTATTCCAATTGCAGAAATTAATGAGTTTGATGATACTGGTATTATTATGGTAGACAACGAGATTATCTCATACACTGGAAGATCTGCTACAACTGGTCCAGCTAACTTTACAGGTTGTACAAGATCAGCTACTCTGACTCAATATCAACAAGGTAGTACAAATAATCTTACTGCCGGAGCTGCAGCAAGTCACACAAATAAAACAGGTGTTATTGAGATTTCAAATACTTGTTCTCCAACACTATCACACTGGGGATCTGCCCTAGTTATTGATGGAGACTTTGACTTTGATCGTGGTTATATCTTTAATTACTCAAACTCACATAACACTAATTCAGACCAGATTGTTACAACTCCAATTACATCGTTTGTAATTAGACTTGCGCCTTCGGTATCTAACTCATCAGTGGGTAGACTTGGAGCCAAGGACCTTCTCAATAGATCGCAGTTACTTCTTAAAGAATGTGCTGTTGTGTGTGGGCGTGGTTCATCATCATCCGGTGAGGTTCATATTCAAGGTATTATTAATCCTAAGAACTTCTCAGATGCTACATGGAAAGGTCTATCAGGATCTGCAGAAGGTGGTCAACCTAGTTTTGCTGAAGTTGCTAATAAAAATGATATTACATGGAGTAGTGGTTCATATGCGCAACCAGGAGAAAGAGTTTTCTCATTCGTTGCTGGTACAAGTAGACAAGACTCAGTTGTTACTACTGCTGATATTGATCAGCTTAAAGAATTATCAGGTGCTCCTCTAGGAGGAGATTATCAGTTCCCAGATGGGCCAGATGTTCTAGCAGTTAATGCATTCTGTTTATCAGGTGATGTTAAAGCGTCTATCCAGCTTCGCTGGTCTGAAGCACAAGCATAAGAAAGAAAAGAAATGGTAACTAAACTCAGTACACATCTAAATACAAGCCTAGGTAATGTTGTACAAGGTGTAGACTCAGAAGATGTAATTACACTAATCGGCACCACAAAAGTAGCTGTTGACTCAGGTACTATTGGTAACTTTATTGCAACCATTTCACCAACTTCACCAAACCCTGGCATTGTTATTACAGGATCTGGTTCAAACAGTGCAGCGGCTTTTCTAAGGTTAGATTCAGCCGTTGCAGTAACGAAAACTGGTACACAAACATTAACAAATAAAACAATTAACCTTACTGCTAATACTTTGACTGGAACTGCAGCTCAATTTAATGCAGCTATGAGTAATGGTTCATTTGCTACTATCGGTGGAACAGAAACTTTAACAGATAAAACTTTAACAAGTCCAGTAATTAACTCTGCAACAATTAATAATGGTACAGCAAATAATCTAGCAACACTTAGTTTAAGAGATGCTACAACTAATACTAAAAAACTTATAGTAACATCCAATGCCGCAAGCCCAGTTTTATCGGCTGATAGAACACTAACACTTGATGTTAACAATGCAGATAGAACATTATCACTAATGGGTAATGTTACATTAGGCGGAGCATTAACTACATCAGGCGCTCACGCAACAACATTTACTACAGGCGGAACAACCGCACTTACTTTGCCAACATCTGGTACAGTTGTTACAAAAGATTCAGCTGGTGGAACAATCTCAGCTAACTATTTTATTGGTAATGGTGCACAGTTAACAGGTGTTGCTTCAGGCGATATCGTAGCTGATACTACTCCACAATTAGGAGGAGATTTAGATGCAAACGGAAACAATATTCTATTAGACAATGCTACAAAAATTAGTTTTGGTTCAGACACACTTCAAGTAAAAACTGATGGAAGTAGTAATAGTATTATTCAAGGTTCCAGTACAACATACCTCAGAGGCAGTAGTGTTAATATCGGATCAAATGGCGGCAGTGGAGGATATCCAAATACAATACTTGTAACTGGAAACACAAGTACAAGTCACGTTGAAATGCTTTATGGCACAAGTAAAAAGTTTGAAACAACCAGTACAGGTGTTACAGTAACAGGTAATATAACTGTATCTGGTACAGTTGATGGTGTAGATGTTCTAACAATTGGTAATAAAGTAAATGGTATTGAAGCATCAGCTGATGTTACAGATGCTACTAATGTTGGAACATCTCTTACAGCATTTAGCACATCAACAGATGATGCGCCAGGAGATTTAATTCCAGTCTATGATGTTTCAGCTAGTGCTTGGAAAAAGATGACTATTGCTAATGCGGCTCTTGGTGGAGCCCAAGGTAACAAAGGTCAAAAAGGTGAAGTAGGTGGAGACGGTGGAGCGGGTAGTAAAGGACAAAAAGGTGAAGTCGGCGGAGACGGTGGAGCGGGTAGTAAAGGCCAAAAAGGCGAAGTAGGTGGCACAGGTGGAGCAGGTGGAGCGGGTAGTAAAGGACAAAAAGGTGAAGTAGGAACATTTGGTGGCGGAAACATCACAATAACCAACCAAGCAATTTTATCTAATGCGTCATCTAACTGGACAGGTGATCCAGGCACCCAAGGTAAAATTCAGTACCACTCAAATAGATGGTATATTGTTTCAGACCAATCTTCAGACAGAATTGTTCAGTTTAGAAGAAATGGAACAGATGTGTCATATGTAGATAACTCAGGTGTGTATCAGGGTACAGCAACGTCAGCAAATTGGTCTGACTTAGCGGAGAAATATAAAGCAGATGCAGTTTATGAAGCAGGTGATTTAGTAGGTATCGGCGGAGCTGAAGAGATTACTAAATACACTAAAGATATGCCATTTGCTGGAGTTATATCGGAAAAACCTGGCGTGAGAATGAATTGCAATGAAGAAAATATGGATGATCCACTATGGCCATATGTTTGTTTAAAAGGTCGTGTTCCAGTTAAGATTAATGGAACAGCAATTAAAGGCGATTATATTATTACAGACGATAATGGAAAAGCAAAGTCTAGCAAAGTTAAGCCAGATGATTTAAGTCTGCTTATCGGCATTGCTCTTGAAGATGGGACAGACGAGGTAGAGGTTAAAATTTAAATGCCCGATTATAATACACTAGATGCTTCACTACAAGCAAAAGCGGGTGGGGCACTGAGAACTTTTGATAAAACTATGACTTTTACTGTAACTGCATATGTATTACAATCAGTTACTACTACTCAAGCAGGCCCTACAAGCACACTTGGCGTTACTCAAAGATTTGAATTTACAGGTGCTGCCGATTCACTTTACGACGATTATCTTGACTCTGGTATTTACACTGGGGCACGTATATATTCTCAAGATGTTATTGACTCAATTTCTAATACAATACAAAGAACTGTAGATCAGATAGAAAGTCGAATCACTGATAGATCAATCTCAGCTTTAATTTGCCACAATAGTTGTCATACTAGCTGCCATACTTCAAGAGGGCGCAGATAATGGGAAATATGACGAGAGACAGTGTCGACTCTTATATCCAAACTTATTCTGGAGCGAAGTTAAGAACATTTGACAAAACTATTACTATAACAACTACAGCATATCAGAATAACAATCCCACTGCTATGGGTGGAACAGGTACTAATACTACGACACATAGGTTTGAATATACAGGTGCTGCCGATTCACTATTCGATAACTATATTGATGGAGGTATCGCAGTGGGCCAAAGAGTTTATGCGCAAGATATTGTAGACACTTTAGAGGATGCAGTACAAAGAACAGTTGATTTGATTGAAAGTCGAATTGATAACAGATCTATCAGCGCAGCGTTATGTCACAGTAGTTGTCATACAAGCTGTCACACATCGAGAGGAAGACGCTAATGGCGATGCAAGAATCATATTGTAAGCAAATGAGATATTCTGGACCAGAAAGTCTAGCACCATCAGATGCTACAAAGTTTGATGTTTTAATTCAAATGGAAGTATTAGCTGGATGTGAGCAAGGATGTTTAGGTTGTTTTGTAGATAAGGCTATTGATCCAAAAAGTAATCAGCAAATTATTGATCGTGCTAAAGAACTGGCAGATGGTGTAAAAAGAACTGGTCTTAATTTAAGAGAATTTGTTATAGGACCAACGGATCTGTTTTCTGCTAAAAACACTAAAGAAGTATTGGAGAATAAAGTTGTCCAAGAAATTATGCGAGAACATACAGGCGCTAGAATTGCATCCCCTGCAAAATTTGATAAAGCGCCTATGGAAAAAGTTAGAGAAATATTTGATATCCTAGATGATGAGAATAAATTCCGTCGTGATATGATTATTGAGTTTATTATGCCTATTGGCCGTATTAACGAGATGTTAGATGACGAGGACTATTATAAGTCTGTTATGGAAAAAGTTGACTTTTTTAAGAACGATACTCCTAAGATGATGGATTGGTCTTGGACTTTACAGGCTTCAAATGTAGTCGGTAAACAAATAGACAAAGAAAAATACAACAGACTTATTAAAAGATCAGTTGAAGATTTTGGTACTATCATGGAAATGAACCCAGCGTTCTCCCGTGCACCAAATCAGATAATTCAAAGAAAAAATCTATTCGGTTGGAATAAATTCCTTAGTTCTGTTATTGATGAAGATAATGCTAAAGAGACAGTAATGTCCATGGCTAATTTATATTGTAATTCAATAAACTTTATTGGTATTACTATTGTACCCGGAGAAAATGGACCGACTACACATCTTAATGTTATGCTTCACGAGCAAGCATTTTTCTTATCAAATAAAAATCTTGATGTTACTGGACTTACATTTGAAGAAATTCTACAACGTAAACACGAGTTGGTTACAAAAGGTATAAATAAATCAAGTAAGGTAAAAGATTGTCAAGACTGCCAGTTCGCTATGGCTTGTGCAAATAGATTAGTATTTGAGGCTCAAGAGTCAATGAATATTAATGGTTGTGTTTTACCAAAAGAAACATTAGAGCATTATAATCCATTCGACTTTACATGGAATGACGATGCAGAAAAATATAATATGAAAAACGGAGCAAGAGCATGATTGGTCAAAATCTATACTATCTTAACAGTTCAAAATATGTGAGTAATACGAGCAATCTTGGAACAGTAATCGGTGAATTAAACTCATACTACCACACCAAAACTCCTAGAAATATAGTTATTGTTCATATGCAAAATGGTGCACAACATATAGCCGGAGCGCATGAACACATTGCCAATGAAATTAGAGCAGGTGCTGCAGATTTAATTAGCTATAAGACTTGGGACGAAGTTGACAATATTGATTATATTCAGAATAGTGAAAAAGCAATTATTCTGTTTGCTACAGTTGAAGATATGATAACAGTCTTGGTAAGATATACAGCTGGGCTTATAAAAGCGTCAGGTTTCTATCCAGCAGATTCAGACTTCCAAGCCATAACCAGTGCATTTGTAAATAAGATATTTGATGTTGACTTAATGTTTACATATATTAATAATCACGAAATTGTTGCTGATATTCCTGGTCACTTAACTTCTTTTTGGGCAGGCGATACTAGACCAGCAGGTAGAAACACTCCTTATGAAGTAATTTTCCAGAATGGTAAAAACTTCAGCTATGATCTTTTGTTTTTCTTAAATGATTATTATAGATGTAGCGGAGTCCAAGGTTTAATTAAAGAGAAATTTACAGTTCATCAATCTACTATGGCACAAGATGTTATGGAACACTTTACATCACGTCGGCACTATATGGCTTATATTTTATCAGTCATTGATTGGATGAATGCAAATGTGTCACGTAACTCTCAATATGCTACAGATAAGAAACCATGGATTGTTGATGCTTATATCACTAAAGCCAATTCTGGCAACTATACAGCTGCTTTTTATAAGCTGGAAGAGTTATGGAACCTAGTCAAAGATGATACGGCATTTATTGCAGCACACCAAGACAAAGCTGATTCGGATGCTACTGGTTGGGAATATATGGATTTATATACAGAATTTAAAAATGTATTTCCCATTGTCAGAAAAGTTTTACAGAATGATTTTGATATGAATAATCTTACTATGGAATTAAGGCTTATTAATACAGACGTTCAGTTTTTCTCAAAAAGACAAAACAGGATCCCATACTTAATTCACAAATACCCTTTATAGGATTATAATATATCATGAATGAAAAAACAGACATTGAAGCTAAGTGCTATGTGCTACCATTAGCACCTCAAGACTTAGTGGGAATTTACAAGCATAAAGAAACTGTTGAAGATTTTACTTTATGGGTAGATTATTTAATATCTAAAGAAAAGCTATCAGCAAAACACATAATTATATATTTGGCTAATACTAATTTTAGAGCATCATTTGCGCAAATTGATGATGATCTTATTCGTGAGTATATTAAATCAGATTTCATGGTAGATTGCCCTTTACTTGCAAGGATAGTTGTTCTAATAGTTAAACATTATTATAGACATGAACCAAATGAACAAGAGCGTGAATTGTATAGTATATTCTCACCTTCAAATATTAATATTTTTATCAGAGATAATAACGATCTAGTCAAAGAGTTAGTTCGTACTATAGCAAGTGCTATACCATTTGTATTAAATAAATTTTATGATGGTCTTGACGAAGAGGGTAAAGAAAAAGAAATTAATATAAGAGAATTTGTAAACGATATTACTATAGCAGATAAACCATCTAATTGCGGTCCGAATATTGCTAGATTGCTCACAGTAGGTTTTGATGCATTCTTACTTATTATTCAAAAAGAAGGCTTGTCTATGGAATACAATAAGCAAGTTTATAACGATGCTCCTAAATTTCTGGGAAAAGATTTATATTTTATTTTCTGTAACACTAAAATTACAGATCATATTATGGATTTCTTTCCTGACGACTGGATAAAATCATATGATAGTACATCTGAATGATACATATGCTGGATACTGGAATTTCAAAAAAGATAAATCTCCAGTAAATCAGGCATTTTTAAGAACAGAGATCAACCTTGACATTCTTCACGGCTGTAGCCAGATGTGTCCAGGCTGTTTTATTCCCAGAAAAAACTTAACTGATCCAAATGGAATGATAGAACTTCATAAGTTGCTTATCAATGGGCAATTTTATCCAGATGAAATCACTATTGGTCCAACTGATATATTTGATGCAGAAAATTTTGATGAAGTTATGAGACATCCTGGGCTCAAACTTCTTTATGAAATATCAGGTGTCGGATATACAACTACTTTACTACAACATGAAGAAGTTGTAAAGAGAAAACTTGCTATGATCTGGGATATTTATCAGCACATACATAGAATGCCAGATATGGATTTCAAAATTGTATTTGATATTGACAAATATCTTGATGGAGAACTAGATGATTGGTATAAAAAATTAGAGTTATTCAATCTAGGTTCCGTTCAATTTAGGGTAAACTACCATAAAGGTGTGTTTGATAGAATTGGATATAATGAGTTATGTAAAAGAGTTAAAGAGGATTTTAATACTCCGATTATTATTACTCCAAGTTTCTTAACTGATAGAAATGTAAGAGGAAAGGTTGATCAACATCTTGCTTCATTTAGACAAGAGTTATTAGATCAGAAAATAGATAGAGAATGGCTTCAGTATTATACATTCTTTGACGCCGAGTTTAATGGACTTGGTTGCCAGAACTATTCTTTTTATAATGGAAAGCTATATACAAATCCATTTTTATATGATAATATAATCCAGAGAACACCTAAGTTTGAAACAACTATGGATGAAAATACCCTGTTTGATAATATAGATTATGCTCAACAGGTAGATGACTGTAATGGGTGTGAATATATGATGAGTTGTGCAGAGCGCAATATTCACTTATATATGGAGTCACGTAATTTGGAATCATGCGTTGCTCTTAAAGAGTATATGTATGCCCCTCATTAAAAATAATCTATTCTATGAATTAACTACAGAGACACAAACCAAACCAGTATCAGCCGTAAAACTTCAGCTTGATGTATTAGACGGATGCCATCATAAGTGTCCGGGTTGTTTTGTTCACAGACGTGGTAATTCTAGTAATAAACATCAGTTAAGTGATGCTAAAAAATTCATAAGAAGTATAACAGACCAGGGTATTCTAGTTGATGAAATGCTTATTGGTCCTACAGATTTTCTTGCTTCAGAAAATTTCTATGAAGTTATGCCAGATCTGTTAGATATAATTAATGAAAATTCTCCTATTCTTGCATTTGTTTCAACTCTTATTGATGGAGACTTGAAGCGATGGACTCAATATATTACAGATAATATTAATATCAATACTGAAATAGAAATTGGTATTGCTACAAATCCTGCAAAGTTTTATGAAGAAGGCTATAGACAACTGATTCAAGATAAGTTAGATTATATAGATAAGAATTTGGAACACGAGGTAACTTATACTTTTGTTGTAAATATTAGAGATTATGGTATTGACTATGAAAAATTACATAACCATTCTGTCGTTTGTTTTAAAACGGTTTTAGACTTTGTTCCGTCTGTTAGTAGGTCACATAAGAATTACCTCATATTAAAGATTTTAGATAAATTTAACGTGTTTTTTAATGAGCTAAGTGCTTATAAAGAAAGCAAAATAAATAACATTATGGTAGACCATTCACACGGTGGTCTGAATTATACTGTTTTAAACTACAAGACAGGCAAGTGGTATTTAAGTCCTTTTATGTATGAGAACATGGCTATCTATGATGATATGTTTCATATAGATAATTTCAATGATGTTACTGCTATTGTGGAGAAACAGATACAAAGAGCAAAAGGAACTGAGTGCGAAGATTGCCCTCTATTCTTTAGTTGCTATAATAGAAAAATTATATTACTCAGAGATTATCTTGGCGTTGATAGATGTATTGCACCTAAAGAAAACATGATGGCACATATACATAACTACAACGGTCCTGCTCAGACTATGTATGACTGGGATGGTTATTCAGTTGAGAACGATAAAAACGGATATAGAAAAAAGTTTTTAGTGACTCAAGAGAATGACCCAGAATTAGAACGACTCAGAGAAATATCCTATGTTAAATAACGATTGGGCAGACATTGTAAATAACGGCAAAATGTTAGAAGAATATTCTGCAATTAGCCAAATGAAACAATACAAGATTCAAGTAACTCTTGAGCTGCTTGAAGGCTGTTCTTATCTTTGCCCGGGTTGTTTTGTAAAACGTAGGGGTAATTGGCATCCAAAATCAATAGCATTATTTCATAGTTTAGCATATGAACTTAAAGATAGAACTGATATTGTTCTTGATGATATTGTTATCGGACCTACAGATTTCTATGGCGCAGAAAACTTAGAAGAAATACTTGATGATCCTAGATTGGCTGATGCTATTCTTATGATGCCTGAGGATAATAGAAACATACAACATAACTGTTCTATTTTAGGTTCTCTATCTGAAAAAGATATTGAGAGTAAAATTAAGAAAGTTGAAAATTCTAGGCTGGGAGCTGTAGTTAAATGTTGGGATGTGCAAATTGCACTAGATTTAAATAGGTTACTTAACGATGATGATTATAGACAAGCACTTGAAAATAGAGTAAAGATGTTTGAAGATAGTTCACTAGAATTTGAAATATCAATGGCAACTAACATTGTAAATAATATTGAAAGTATATTATTTGAAGCCATAAATTACACTAGAGAAAAATATTCTACAGTTATAGAAATACTTCCATCTGTAGTTAGGTCATTAAGTGCTAATAGCAAACATGCCGTGAAACTATTTAAGTGGAACTCCATGCTTGATACTTTTGCCAAAGAGCCGGATTTTAAAAATAAGTTTCATTTCCTACAAGGAGATATATCTCATAAGACTTTTCAATATGCAGTTGTTAATATACATTTTGGAAAGTTTTATGCTTCACCATTTATTTATGAAAATGCTCAGATTTATAAAGAATCATTTGAAATTAAAATTAATGATTCTATCCATGAATCTATACTAGCACATAAAGATGCAATTGTAAACAAACAAATAGAAAGTAGTGCAAATAAAGAGTGTGGTTCTTGTAAATATTTAACCATATGTTCTCATAGAATGATTCCACAAGTAATGGACACATTTTTTAAAGACCGATATGAGTGCATATTAAATAAAGATGTAATAAGTATCTGGGATTATGAGGTGTATCGTGGGAATAGTTATTAACAATAAAAGAGCTGCCCAAGCAGATGCAGACTTTGATGTAAGTTTAGGTCAAGGACATGAAATAAAAGTCCAGTTCAATTGTGAGATATTATCTGGCTGTGAGTTTAAATGTAAAGGATGTTTTGTTAATAAATTAGGCAACAATGTTGGGTCATTTGATAGGTTAAACAATGCCATTGATCTGTTTAGCGCAAATGGATATAGAGTATCAACAATTAATATCGGACCCACAGATTTATTCGGTAATAATAATGTTATTGAGTTATTGAAAGATGAAACCTTTCGTGAATGTTTAAGCAAAGTTTCTACTATACAATTCGTCACGACCCTAATAAACATTTCGTCAGAAGTAATTGATTTACTTAACAGCATACCTAAAATAGATGGGTTTATGTATGATGCAAACATAGCTTTACAACCACCAGTAAATTGGGATATGATAGAGGAACGGCTAAAACTACTCAACGGTTTTACCGATGATCTAAATTATTATATGGTTTATAATATGGGTAATGATGACGAGTACAATAATAAAGTATTAGAAATGTCTGATATTGTAGATGATAGATTTGATTCTATTCTTACATTAAATCCATCATTCTTTAGAGCGCCAAAAAGTAAAGTACAAACACATCTAATTGAGAAGTGGAAAAATTATGACTTTTCACCTGACTTATATCCAAAGACAATTATTGATAAATCGCAAGGTGGAAGTCTTGAACTAAATTACACATACTGTAATGGTAGGTTTTTCTGGACTCCATTTGTATATGATATTGCTATGATCGGAACTAAGGAGTTTGAAGTCAAAGATGAGAACGATATTGAATCTTGGACTGAAGCTAAATCATTTCAATTTATGAAACAATTAACGTATTCTAGTGAAACGGAAAACTGTGGTTCTTGCGGTAACATGATGACTTGTATAGACAAAGGGGTTCTAAGTTATATGGAACATCATTCAATTAAATCTTGTGTCTTTCCTGGAGTCTTTTCATAATCAAATCCTGTTATAAGATTTTGACCAGTTTTATCCATGTAATTAAACCACATTCTCATAATACAATCTGGTAAATCTCTCTCACGATTTTTCCAGTCCCATTGTGTATAGCATCTAAATCCACACTTGTTGTACCACTTACATGATAAGCAACCATTTTCATCCATATAAGCCTGCATCATGCCAGTATTATCTTTACGCTCAAACTTTGTATTAAAGTCCCTTTGATCGTATCTATCCCATCTACAATTAGATGTAGAATTATCTGGAAATATGGTAACTTTATTCAGAGCCAAACAGTGCATGTGATTAGACTCATTATAGATTAGATCCTTAATAGGGTTAATATCAGGATAGTTGTGATATACAAACTTTAGAAACTCCAGATATTTACTATCGGACGGAATCATATAATCATATCCACGGTCTGGAATATAATCGTCAAAATAGAAGTTGTCAAATTTATCATACAGATAATGAAAATACTCATCATCATCTGCCATGAACTTTTCTATACTGAGAGTAGTTGCTACCATATTAATTGAAGTAATATAATCAGCAAAATATTCAATGTTCTTTGCGTAGGGACCTTTTGTTGGTCTCCCGTCAAAGTCATAAGAGCAAATAATAAAGCTAGGTATATCAATAGCATTTAAATCATCTAATAACTTTTTTAGTCTTTCTCTTTTACTAAATTGAAAAGAAGTAACCCACACAATTTTTATTGTTTGATCATGCTCGTCATAAATCTTTTTAACAGCTACTAGGAAATCATAATAATATGGATAAAACTCTTCCGATATTCTATCTTGAAATAATTCTCCTCCAAGCATATTGATCTGAATAATATCAGCACGACCTTTCATCTTTATAACGTGTTCTTCAACCAATTCAAGCTTTGAAAATATACCCTCACGAGATAGTCCAACTTCAGACTTTTTATCATGGTGGCAGAACGAGCAGTTGAGATGACAATTCTCAAATAGAGTCATCTCAATCTCTGCTATATCAGGCCGTTTAGCCTCAAGCAAAGTTCTTGTAAAATCATATTCTGGGTTCGACTGAACCTTAGAGTTGATCAAACATCATTTCCTCTTCATAGTATTTCCTTATATCTGGAACCATTCCTCTGCTTTCATCCCAATCTTCAAGTACAATATCTAGGATAGCATGATAAACATCTGGATCGGTAGTATATCTTTTAAAGTATGGATCGTTATTAAAAAGTAAATCTACATCATCTAGTGCGGCAAAGAAGTCTTCGTTAAAATCTTCGGAGATCCATTTAGCATAACAGATAGCCACGGCATATGATTTTGCTGGATAAAGCCAAATATCCACTTTCTCATAAAAGTGCATGATTGCATTATTAATAATTTCTTCATCAATAACAATATCAACTTTGTTTAGATCATCTTCATGTTCTGTTACCATATGGTGAAATGCTTTTTGTCTTACTTTCCATTCCTGCATCACGCAACTCCTTCTAAATACATTTGCGATTCATCAACATAAGGTGTAATAGCATTTTCACTCATACCATTCATCTTTAATATTTGAGGTGCTAGTCCTTTCATCTGTTTACAATGTGCTTCAACAGTCTTTTCTCTTTTCATGTCACGTACTGTCTTTTTACAACCATTACATATTTCAAACATAGGACAACTAAAGCAAGACATTTTCATAGACTGAATATTTGGATCATGCTGTAACGGAGTTTGCATTTTTCCATTCATCTCTTCCTCAAAGTTGATTGGATAATCCATATCATCTGCAAAAGAGCCACATGAATAATAATCTCCACCTGGATTAAATGCTCTAATTCCTTCATCACATTTTCTATTTTGCGGACAAGTTGTAGCACTTCCACCCAGCCGTCTTACCAACTGCTTTGTATTATATTCCCATTCGGTAAGACCTTGGTTATACACGTCAACGTAAATGGCATACATCTTACTTAATCTGTAAGTACTGCCTTGAACTCCAGAAGCCATAGCATAATTTAATTTACATTCGACATTCATTTCTTTAGCCAGCTTCACATTATCAATAGCACGATAATCACTCATATCAGTCATAACGGAAATAAAGTCTGCTCTTTCACCGCAATACTTCAACATAGCATCTTGGCATCTCCAAAAGTCCTCTACAGTAAATTCGGTAAAATCACCTTTTAATCTACCACCACCAAATTGGAAAGATGTAGCAATACCCATTCGTTCGTGATTAAATAGATCAACCCACTTTTGTGGCTTCATTAAGAATGGCCATAAGTTTGTAGTGAAACTGATACTGGCTTTATAGTCATGTTCATCTAAGTGATCAATTAGATCCCAATAATATTTGGGCTTGACCATAAGTGGATCGCCACCATTAATAATTAAAGTATTGGTTTCTGGGTATCTTTTAAGGAATCTGTAGATATAATCTAAATCTAGTAACCCGGCTTTATCTGGGTCAATAGCGGTAGATGAACAGAATGAGCATTTAAAGTTACACGCTTCTGTAGGTTTAATAATTAGATCCATTGCTTTTCTTCCGCTAGAGTCATCATCAAGGTTTTAGGTGCAGGACAGACATCATCCATCCAATAGAGTTGGTGACAATCAGATTTACAATATAAGAAAACTGGGCACTTATAACATCTCTCATCTCTATCGTTTATTTCTTCACTTATTGTGCACATTCGTGCAGGATTTAATTTTACTACCTCTGCTGGAGTATTTATAGTATCGTAATGTTTTGTTGGTGCAGTATTTGGACAACCCGCTACTGTTCCATCAGCATTAATAGTAAAAATTTTCTGCTCACAGTCACGACAAAAAGTACCAATACTAAATTGCCCATGTGAAAATTTCTTATAAACTGAGTCTAAAAATCCATTAAAGACATTATGATCTTTAGTTGTTTTGTGCATCTTCATCCACCAAGCATCTAATTCTCTATTATGTGGAAAAATATCAGTATTAATTTTAGCATTACCATCGTGGGTTAATCTCTCATAACTAATTTCATCAATGCCTATTGATTCCATATAGTCCGCTATCCATAGAGGTTCTAGTTTTAGAATGTCCTTAGATACCGAAATAAAACATTTCATTCTGTGACCACGAGAAGCTAAAAACTTTACATTGTTTTCCCATAGTTCTCTTTGTTTTTCATTAGAAAATCTAATATTTGGATCCCAGCTGGTTCCAATACTTCCGCCATCAATACATTCTTCAAGGAATGATAATCTTGCTTCATTTAATTTAAAAACTAGATTGCTAGTTATTCCATGGGTACAACGGTCTCCCCATTGATCTTTAGTTATCCGATGAAATTCACGTAAATGATCCATTGGTGCAAGAAGAGGTTCTCCACCGTGATATTCTAAATGAATTTGATTTGTTCCGTTATCTAATTGATTGACCCAGTTAGCAGTCTTTATATGGTCAAAATAAATCTTTCTACCATTCTTACCGCTAGTGAAGCAATGGAAACAATTAAGATTGCAGGTTTCCGTTGTCTTCACATACACGCAAGTAAATTTTTGTGTCACTAATGCCATAACTGAATATCAATGCTTCCTGAGTGTTTAATGCACGATGTTTTGTGCCTTTTGGTATTTCTACTTGTTCACCTGGATTTAGTAACTTTGTAGAACCTTCAATTTCTAATATTTTATTACCATCGCAGCAATATATTACTACATCTACTGGATCTGTATGTTCTTCAAAAGATGGACCATCAATAGGATTATAAAATATATGCATCGTGCCTTCATTATAATCAACAATCTTTTCATACATCTCAATTTTTAATGTATTCTTTTCTGCGATTAAAGCCGAAATTTTACCATAATATACCCAATAGTTATCTTGTTCAACATACTGTATTCTGTGTTCACTATCTATAACCGAAACATTACAAACATTGAAGCACTGTTCGGAGAGAATAAACTCAAAGAACTGTTCAAAATTCATTTTTAAATCCCTACTAAATAATCATATATTATATTTATAACTGCAGTGAGGACTTCATGATAAAGCAAGCATTTGCAACACCCATATCCATAGAAAAAATTACTGTGGATGATATTGTCGAAACCATCTTTTTAGAATATGATTTATCTAAGCCCCCTGATGATAAGTATAACATATTCGAAGGTGATTGTAAACCCGCCGTTAAAGAATTAGAAAAAATAGCCTATGATAGATTTCGTAATTATGTTGACAAAGCATTTGATATTGATATAGACAAATATGAGTCGGCGATGAAAGCATGGATAACAGGTCATGGGGAACAATATTCTATGGCTATACATAATCATTCTGGTTCTTGGTTCTCTGCTGTATACTATGCACTTGCAGAAGAACAAGGTCGTGGAGGAGCAATTTCTTTTCATGATCCAAGAACTAATGCAAATCGTGGATATGATGCTAATTTTGCACCACATTTTGCAGCAGAAAAGTTACAACCAGAAACTGGAGACCTTGTGATATTTCCATCATTTTTATATCATCATGTAGATCCATATTTCTCAAAATTTAGAATAGCAATTCCAATTGATTTGTATCTGGCAGATTGGCCAGATGGAAAAGATAATGAAAGAATTTTTGAATGAAAAAATTTATTATACACTTAGATGAAGATATTGACCGTAAAAATATATGGGAATTTAATAATAGTTGGTTAGAGGATGCTCAATTCGTTAAAGCTATCAATGGTAAAGATATTGACCATCAGTTAATGGAAATAAAAAAGTTTGGAATTAACCATACTTGGAGAGATCCATTTAAAAATAGAAGAATTACACGTGGTGAAGTAGGTTGCTTTATATCTCACTATGAAACGTGGAAGCACGTTATTCAAGAAAATAAGCCTTGTCTTATTCTTGAAGATGATGCTGTTCTGGATAAAGATTTATGGGATGAAGAAACTTGGCTCTTTCATATGCAAGAACACAAGCTTGATATATTATATCTAGGATACAATGAAAATGAACCAAAAGAAGTTGAAGACCTTGGAGATGTTGTTAAAGTAGGTTATCCATATAATGCTCACGCATATATCCTTAGTCCAGAAATGGCTAATGAATTAGTGTATTCTGGTTATCATCGCAAAATTATTCCAGTAGATGAAATTCTTTCTCAAAAAACTTTAACACATAACCTTGGCGCATTAAAAGTAGAAGTCGCTGGACAAACTCCAAGAAGTATCTCACCATCTAAAATAGAACCGATGGATGATGACGATTGGTTTTTAAACTTTAAAACCCATGCTATTACTGTTGGTACCGATAGATCATTGTGCTCTGCTCTTAATGATACTGCAACAGAACAAGGATTTGTTAGTAAGAATTTAGGTTCTAATGTAACATGGCGTGGAACGGATATGAGTGGACCGGGTGGTGGCCACAAAATTAACCTAGTCAGAGATCATTTAGATACATTAAATCCGAATGATGTAGTATTATTCACTGATGCATATGACGTATTCTTTATTAGGTCATTAGAAGAAATTACAAAGCGATATTTATCTATGAGTACTGAAATTGTATTTAGTGCAGAAAGCACATGTTGGCCAGATGAAAGTATGACTACTTTACATCCTAAAGCATTATATGATAGTAAATATAAATTTTTAAATGCTGGCGCATATATTGGAAGAGTTGCTAGTTTAAAAGAATTTTTTGCAGAAAGAGTAGATGACGAAGACGATGATCAGTTGTATATGCAAAGAGTTTGGACGAATAACTTAAAAAGCAAAAAACCACTTTCTATTACATTAGATTATGAGCAATATATTTTTCAGACTCACGAGCCAGAATGCGTTACTATAGAAAAAGATATTCTAAATCCTATTACAAACACACACCCTTGCTTATATCACGGAAACGGCGGACCAGAAGCAAAAGCTAAATTTGCCGAAATGTATAAAGCTATTACTACTCCGAATCGCTTCAAAGCAACAAAGAGTTTAAAAAGTGAAACAAATAGTGGCGGTCCTATGTTTATTAAACACAGAGGAGCGATAGAAATAATTAGTGATGATATGATGATTATGGACTTTATGAATCAGTCTCAGTGTGAAAGAATGATAGAGATTGCAGATAAGAAAAATACTTGGGCACCAATGCCAGAAGATAAGTTTCCAGCATATGAAATTAGATTAACTGAACTAGGTTTATGGGATGAAATTAGTAGGCATTGGCAAGAGCATGTATTTCCTATTGTAGAAAGATATTGGGCTCCCATGCAGATGTACGGAATGAGAGACGGTTTCGTAATGAGGTATTCAGCCGAAACTCAAAAGAGTTTATCAATGCACTGTGATGCATCTATGGTTACTGGTTCAGTTAAATTAAATGAAGAATATCAAGGAGCATCATTAAGATTTCCTAGACAAAGAGTGAATAACGATGATGTACCAGTTGGTAAAATGATTCTATTCCCTGGACAAGTTACCCACGGTCATGAATGTACCGAACTCACTTCTGGAGTGAAGTATAGCTTGACGATGTGGACTAGCAGGTATCCAGGTGATGTAAATGTATAAATAGAAGAAACAAAAACTTTAGTTTAGGATTAAGCAATGGCGATTAACTCAAAGCAAACTCTAATTGATTATTGTAAACGGCGTCTGGGTGATCCCGTAATTGAGATTAATGTTGATGAAGATCAAGTAGATGATAGAATAGACGAAGCACTAGATTTATTTAAAGAGTTTCATTCCGATGGTGTTTTAAAAATGTATTTGAAACATCAAATTACAGCGGATGATGTCACGAATGGATATATTAGTGTTGCTTCTGACGTTGCTCATGTAACTAGAATGATGGCGGGTAGTTCAAGTAACTCTACAATGGGTGGAAGCTGGAGTGTTAAATATCAGCTAATGCTTAATGACGTTATGAACTATTCTACTTGGATGGCAGACCTTGCATACTATACTATGATTCAAACTAACCTAGCTATGCTTGATATGCAACTTAATGGTTTACCGATTGTAAATTTCAGTCAACACGCAAATAAAGTTTATATTCACGGCGAGTTTGAAACTAAGTCCATTAAAGCGGGCGACTATGTAGTTTTTGAAATATATCAGGTTCTTGACCCAGATACACATACATCAATATATAATGATAAATTCATTAAGGCTATGTCTACAGCTCTTATCAAACAGCAGTGGGGAACTAATCTTTCCAAGTTTGAGGGGATGCAACTTCCAGGTGGTGTTACGATGAATGGTGCAACTATTTACGAACAAGCTACAGCTGAAGTTGAAAAGCTGAAAGAAGATTTAAGAATGGAACACGAATTACCAGCAGACTTTTTTGTAGGATAATATTAAATGGCACGTAACTTATATTTTTCGGCTGGACATAAACAAGAGCAAAATCTATATGAAGATTTAATCATTGAATCTTTAAAGATTTATGGTCAAGACCTATATTACTTGCCAAGAGATTTAGTGAAAATAGATGATGTATTCAGAGAGGATCCAGCATCTAAATTTAACTCATCTTATATGATGGAAATGTATGTTGATAATCAAGAAGGATATGACGGAGAAGGAGATTTATTCTCAAAGTTCGGAATAGAAATCAGAGATGCTATTAATATCACTTTATCACGTAAAAGATGGGAAAATGCAGTAAAGAGATATGATAATGAAATAAAAGGCGCTAGACCATTTGAGGGTGATTTAATCTTTGTTCCATTTTCTAAAAAGATATTTCAGATTATGCACGTTGAACATGAGCAACCTTTTTATCAACTTGGTAATTTACCTATCTATAAACTACGTTGCGAAATGTTTGAATATTCTGATCAAGACTTTGATACAGGTCTTGACGTTATTCAAGATATTGAAACACAAAGATCATACACATTTAATCTTAAACTAGACAGCTCGGGTGGTGGTTGGAGTGTAGGTGAACAAGTAACACAAACCTTAGCAACTGGAGTTATTATGTCGGGGGAAGTTTCCGCTTATAACGATTCAGATAAAATTGTTAGTATTATCCATGCTGGCGCTAACGACGGTAAATATCACCAGTTTGTCACAGGGCTTAATCTAATCGGAGGCACTGATCTAAGACCAGATCAGCCAGGCACTGATGTACGCAATACAATTAATGTTAATCAAGTAACTGAAAGCCATGGTGATTCTGATATGAATACATCTGGTGTTTTTCAGAATACTATATTTAAAAATGAAACAACAGGGTTCCTAGACTTTTCGGAGTCTAATCCATTCGGCGAGGTTGATCAATAATGTTTGGAACTTATTTCTACCACCAAAAAATGAGAAAGTGTGTTTCAACATTCGGTTCTCTTTTTAACAATTTATATGTTATTCGTCAAGATGCTAGTGGACAAGTTATTAATACACAAAAAGTACCTCTTGCTTATGCTTCAAGAGAAAAGTTTTTGGAGAGGATTAGAACACATGCAAATTTAGATGATGAGAATATAGCAATTAAACTTCCACGTATGTCTTTTGAGATGACGTCAATTATGTATGACTCAACTAGACAACTTAATAAGATGCATAGACAATTAAAAACAGGTGATGGTCCGACAAAACGTGGTAAAATAAACTCACCAGTTCCATATATTATGATGTTTACATTGAATATATACACCAATACACAAGATGATGCTTTACAGATTGTAGAACAAATTGTACCATTTTTTAGTCCGCAATATACAGTTACCATGAAACCTTTTGCAGAATATAGTGATGTAAAGGAAGATATTCCTGTAACTCTTATGGGAGTCAATTTTACAGACGATGTAGAAGGTTCTATGGAATCAAGAAGAACCATTATGTATACACTAGACTTTGAACTCAAGATGCAGTTTAACGGACCGATAAGTACCGATAATAGTATTATTACAAAAACCATTACTGAATTTGAAATTGAGAAAATAGGAACAACTACATTTAGACAAATAATAACTCCAAATCCAGCTGCTATTCTATATGATTCAGATTATGGATTTGTACGAAATGATTATGACTTTACAGTAAAGATTACAGATGACATCAGTTAATAAAAATATACAAAGCGATTATGATGAGTCCAAAGAAACTTATAAAGAGTTGATTGAAAAGGGACGAGACGGTATTGAGATGATGATGGAAGTTGCTCGGGAGTCAGAACACCCTAGAGCATTTGAAGTATTATCAGGCATGATAAAAAATGTTTCAGATGTTAATGATAGATTAATGGATCTGAATAAAAAGATGAAAGACATTACTGGAGAAGAAAAAGCCGCTCGGATTGAAACAACTAATAATAATGTTTTTATTGGTACATCTACCGATCTACAAAGATTGTTGAAAGATGTTAAAGATAAAGAAACCATTGATATAACTCCAGAGGAAAATAATGGAAGCAGTAAATGATGGTTATCTAGGTAATAGCCAAGTAAAAAAAGATGGTGTAATTACTGATTGGACACCTGACGCAATTATAGAATATAAAAAATGTATGGGAGATCCCATTTATTTTGCCAAGACTTATTGTAAAGTTATATCTCTTGATAAAGGTCTTGTTAATTTTGATCTATATCCATATCAAGAAGATATGTTCAATCACTTCCATAATAACAGATTCTCAATAGTTCTTGCTTGTAGACAGTCTGGTAAATCTATCTCATCTGTTGCTTATTTACTTTGGTATGCTATATTTAATTCAGAAAAAGTTGTCGCTGTTTTAGCCAACAAAGGCGCTACTGCAAGAGAGATGTTAGCTAGGGTTACACTTATGCTAGAAAATCTACCTTACTTTCTGCAGCCTGGTACAAAAGTATTAAACAAAGGTTCAATCGAGTTTAGTAATAATTCAAAGATTGTTGCTTCGGCAACTTCTGGTTCTTCTATTCGTGGTCTATCTATCTCATTATTGTTTTTGGATGAGTTTGCTTTTATTGAGAATGATGCCACTTTTTACACATCTACATATCCAGTTATTTCATCAGGTAAAGATACCAGAATTATTATAACATCTACAGCTAACGGTATCGGTAATGTCTTTGAGAAAATTTGGTCTGGTGCGGTTCAAGGTGTTAATGATTATAAACCCTACAGAGTAGATTGGTGGGACGTTCCTGGTCGAGATGATAAGTGGAAACAGGAGACTATTAACAACACGTCTCAACTTCAGTTTGATCAAGAGTTTGGAAATACATTCTTTGGTACCGGAGATACACTTATTAATGCTGAGACATTAATGAATTTAAGAGCAGCTGCACCAATACACGTAATTGGCGATGTTAAAGTATATCACGATGTTAAACCAGGCCATGATTATGTCATGGTAGTTGATGTTGCGAAGGGAAGAGGCCAGGACTATTCTACGTTTAACGTGATCGATATTACCACCAGGCCATTTAGGCAAGTGGCCGTTTATCGCAATAATCTTATCTCTCCAATCCTCTTCCCTGATATTATATATAAGTATGCAAATGTGTACAACGAAGCATATGTTATAGTTGAATCGAATGACCAAGGATCAGTTGTTTGTAATGGACTATATCACGAAATGGAATATGAAAACTTACACGTTGAGTCTGCTATTAAAGCAAATGCTCTTGGCGTTGAAATGTCCAGAAAGATAAAAAGGATTGGTTGTTCAGCATTTAAAGATGTTCTGGAAACAGGCAGACTAGAGATTGTAGATGAGCAAACTATTTTGGAAATTTCTACATTTGAGGCTAGTGGTTCTTCATATTCAGCATCTAATGGTAACCATGACGACTTAGTTATGAACTTTGTTTTATTTGGTCACTTTATCGGTTCAATGGTTTTCACCGATATGACTGATATTAATCTTAAAGATATGCTATTTAATCAACAAATGAAAGCCATATATGATGATATTTTACCATTAGGTATTATTGATAACGGTTTAGAACATGAAGTTGCAGCAATAGATCCGGGTAAGGGTAATTGGTCTATAGAAAAAGACTGGCGGAATGATGGGTTTTAAAATCTTATAAATAAAGATAATAATTGAAAATTCGTATTATGAATCCGCATATTAACTAAAGGAACACAAATATGGCTATTGGAACACCCTCCCAATCACCAGCTATTATCGTCAAAGAGATTGACTTATCGGGTGTAGTACCCAATGTTCAATCTACTACAGGCGCAATAGTTGGTAATTTCCGTTGGGGTCCTATCGGAGAAAGAGTTAGAATTGGTTCAGAAACCTCTCTTGCTGCTGCATTCGGTAACCCTGATTTAGACAACACAATCGACTTTCACTCTGCCGCTTATTATCTAAGATATTCAAGCGACTTGTTTGTTACACGTGAAGCAACCACCGCTGCGATTAATGCGCACTCATCTTTTGCTACCGGAACAAACCCACTAATTAAAAACAGAGCTGACTTTGATGCCAAGATGGCATCTCTGGAATCAGACGGTCACACATTTATTGCTAAATGGGCCGGAACAGCAGGTAACGGACTTAGAGTTTCCGTATGCCCATCAGATACAACACAGTTTAACAGCTGGGCTTATAACTCATCTTTTGATAGAGCACCAGGTTCATCGGCCTTTGCAACAGATCGTGGCGCTTCGGACGACGAAGTACACATTGCAGTCATTGATGAAAATGCACAATTTGGTCCAAAAGATGCTGTTCTTGAAATATTCCCTCACGTATCTATTACAAAAGATGCAAAGAATGCAGATGGTTCATCTAACTTCCTCAGAGACGTTGTAAACAACGGATCTAACTATGTTTGGTGTGCAGGCTTTGATGCAGCTTATACTACAGCTGGAGCAAACACTACTACTGATTCTGGAGACGATTTCAGTCTAGCATCCCCTGCAGTTATAAACTATGACATGGTTACAGGCGAAAACTCTGCTACCTTAACACCTAGTGAATATGCAACTGGATTTGATATTTACGAAGATGCAGATACAGTACAAGTTGACTTCTTAATTGCACCTGGTATGAATGCTTCCGGTGATCAGGCTACAGTTACAAATGATCTAGTTGCGATTGCATCAGCACGTAAAGATTGTTTAGTTGTTTCTTCTCCTAACAGAGCAGCTGTTGTTGGAGTTAATAATCCAGCTACTATTACAAATAATGTAACAACTACTGCGAACACATTTACATTCAAGAACAACCTGGTAGTTGATAATAACTATCTAAAAGTTTACGATAAGTATAATGATCAATATATTAAAATTGCTGCTTCATCATCCACTGCCGGTATTATGGCGGCTGCAGATGCTAATGCTGCTCCATGGGTTTCACCAGCTGGTGCAAGGCGTGGTAATTATTTGGGTATTACTTCAATTGAATATAGCCCAAACAAAACTCAGCGTGATACATTGTATAAAGCAGGCATAAACCCAATTTCAAATATCCCAGGTCAAGGTGTTTTACTCTTCGGAGATAAGACTCACGAATCAAGACCATCAGCTTTCGATAGGATTAACGTCCGAAGACTGTTCTTTGTACTAGAAAGAGCAATTGCAGAAGCCGCTAAAAATGTTATGTTTGAGTTGAACGATGAGTTTACCAGAGCAGAATTTACTAATATCGTCGAACCATTCCTAAGGGAAGTTAAGGGCCGACGTGGTATTACAGATTTCAGAGTTGTTTGTGACGAAACAAATAACACTGCTAATATCATCGACACTAACCAATTTGTTGCGACAATCTTCATTAAGCCCGCACGTTCTATTAACTTTATCACATTGAACTTTGTGGCAGTTAGAAGTGGCGTTGAGTTTGAAGAAGTTGTTGGAACTGTATAATAGCGCGGAAAGGGAAATAAAATGGCTATTTTAGGCGTAGACGATTTCAAAGCCAAGCTAGCTGGCGGAGGCGCAAGACCGAATCTTTTTAAAGTAACGGTCAACTTTCCAGCTTATGCAGGCGGAGATGTCGAGAACACATCTTTTATGTGTAAAGGAGCCCAGTTACCGGGCTCAACGATTGCACCAATCGCGGTACCATTCCGCGGTCGGTTCTTAAATATTGCAGGTGATAGAACATTCGAACCATGGACTGTATCAATTATTAATGATACAGATTTCAAAACTAGAGATGCTATGGAAAGATGGATGAACGGGATGAACGGACACAGTACAAATACTGGTCTAGTAAACCCCAGCGATTACCAAGCCGATATGATTGTAGATCAATTGGATCGTGATGAGAGTGTTCTCAAGCGATATAACTTTAGAGGCGCTTTCCCTACGAATGTTGCTCCTATTGATCTTAACTATGAGACTACAGGTGCTATTGAGGAATTCACTGTTGAATTCCAAATCCAGTACTGGGAATCAAATACCACTTCCTAAAGTGAGTATAAATAAAATGGTAGAGGGATTAATTTTCCTCTACCTAACTTTAAAATTTGGATGTTTAAAATGGCAGAAGAAAAAGGCGTGAAACTATTTGGATTTGAAATCCGAAAAGCCAATAAAGAAAAAAAAGTAAAGCTCGACTCGATAGTTCCGCCCACAGATGATGATGGAGCGGGTTATGTAACTGCATCAGGTTCACACTTTGGTCAATATATAAACCTAGACGGTGACAATGCTAAAGATAATGCTCAGCTAATTAGACAATATCGTGGTGTATCAATGCACCCTGAAGTAGATGCTGCAGTAGAAGATATTACAAATGAAGCAATTGTGACACAAGATGACCGTGCTTCATTAGAATTAAACTTAGATAATGTAGATGTTTCTGATAAAATTAAAAAGACTATGAACGATGAATTTAAAAATATTCTTGGTATGCTTAGATTCAACGATAATGGCCATGATATATTTAGGCGTTGGTATGTTGACGGAAGAATTTTTCACCACTTGGTTGTAGATGAAAGTAATCCTAAGCTAGGTATCAGAGAGATTAGACACATTGATGCTGCTAAAATCAGAAAAGTAAAAGAGATTAAATCCAAAAAAGATGCAGACACTGGTACTACAATTATTGAGAATGTAAAAGAACATTACATCTATCAAGAGAAACCTGGGTCTCACACAGGTGGTGTGAAGATGACCGAGGATTCCATCAGTTATGTAACATCTGGTCTATTGGATGAAACACGTAAGAAAGTTGTTTCATATTTACATAAAGCATTAAAGCCGATTAACCAATTGCGAATGATGGAAGACTCATTAGTCATCTATAGACTTGCAAGGGCTCCAGAGCGTAGAATTTTTTATATTGATGTTGGTAACTTACCACGTGGTAAAGCCGAAGAATACATGAAAAACATTATGACTAAGTATCGTAACAAATTAGTTTATGATGCATCTACTGGACAGCTTAAAGATGATCGTAAGCATATGTCGATGCTGGAAGATTTCTGGTTACCAAGACGTGAAGGCGGTAGAGGAACAGAAATTTCTACTCTCCCTGGTGGTGAAAATCTTGGACAGATAGATGATATTGTTTACTTCCAGAAACGTCTATATAGGTCATTAAATGTTCCTGTTCAAAGATTAGAGCAAGAACAACCAATGATGGGTATTGGTAGATCACAGGAAGTAAATAGAGACGAGTTAAAATTTCAGAAATTTATTGACCGTTTACGGCGTAGATTTGCTCAGCTATTTTTAGAAGTTCTGAGAAAGCAGTTAATACTTAAAGGTATTATTACAGACGAAGATTGGAAAAGTTGGACGACAGATATTATTGTTGATTTCATCAGCGATAATAACTTTTCTGAATTAAGAGATGCTGAAATGTTGAGGGAAAGATTACAAACCCTTGATATGACACAGCAGTATATAGGCGAATTTTATTCTAAGGAATGGGTTTGGAAGCATGTTCTTAACTTAACAGATGAAGATATTAAGAATATGAAGAAAGAGATTGCTCAAGAAAGCGCCAATGGAGAAATTGATAATGAAGATGATGATAATGATAAACAACCGGTTGCTAAAAAACCAAAAGGAGTAAATGATGGAAATGAATAGAACTATTGAAGACTTTATTAATGCCATTGGCCAAGATGACTATGCTAAAGCAGAACCTGTTTTTAATGATTTAATGTCAGGGAAGATTGAGACAGCTTTAGATGCACAGAAAATTGACGTAGCAGACAAGATATATAATGGTGTTGAAGACGAAGAGCCAGAAGCCATTGAAGCTGAAGAAGCTGAAGATGAAGAAACCTCTTAAAATATTAACACTTATAAATATATCTAAAGTCAAAGGATCAACATGAAAACTTTTAAACATATACGAGAAGCAAGAATATCTGGCATGCCGCCAGGTGATCACGTTTTCGATACAAAGGTTAAAGGTGTTGAGATAATGGTACACAAGGGTAATGATAAAAAGAATCCTTATATCACTTATGTCGATAAAGAAATGTTAGATAAATTTGCAGATTTAAAAAGTGCGAAGGCAGCTGGTTTAGAGTTTGTCAAGCAGTCGAAAGGATAATATACAATGAAGTTTATGGTGGAATCAATTGATAACGAACTAGAAGTTATCACTGAAGCTAAAGAGAATGGAGAAAAGTCCTATTCTATTAGCGGTATCTTCGCCATGGCCGAAGGTGTAAATAAGAATAAGCGTTCATATCCGAAGCCTATTATGGAAAAGGCAGTTCAGAGATATGTAGACGAACAGATAAAAACCAAAAGAAGTGTTGGAGAGTTAAATCACCCTGCGGGGCCAACAGTTAATTTGGATAAAGTATCCCATCTAATTACCGAACTCAAATGGTCTGGTAATAATGTGATGGGTAAGGCACAAATATTGGATACTCCGATGGGTAAAATCGTAAAAGGTTTGCTTGACGGTGGTGTACAACTTGGAGTGTCAACTCGTGGTATGGGTAGCCTCGAGCAGAGAAACGGCGTAAGTTATGTAAAAGATGACTTTCTTCTTAACACGGTTGATATCGTGCAAGATCCATCAGCACCAAATGCTTTTGTAAATGGAATTATGGAAGGTGTGGATTGGGTTTGGAATAACGGCGTTATCGAAGCAAGAGAAATTGAAAGAATGGAGACTGAAATAAAGAAGGCTCCGCGTGCTGACCTCTATGAGGCTCAAACACGTGAGTTTAAGAATTTCCTCTCGTTGCTCAAAAACAAGAAAATGTAAAGGAGTCACAATGACTGACGAAAATCAGATCGCTGATACAGAACTCCATGACGAGGACGTTATGGAAGGTTCAGTAGATCCAAAAAATGCAGAACAAGCTTCGGTTGCTTCGGTGGATAAAGCCGCAGACGCAACTAAAAAAGCTACGCCTCCAAAGACTAAAGCAGCTATGATTAATGCTATGTACGGTAAATTGCACAGCATGAATAAAACTCAGTTGTCTGCCGCTTACAATGGTATGCATTCTGAAGATGTAGATGTTGATGAAGATATGGCAGAAATTGCAGAAGCACCTGAAGTAGATTATAACTACAACGGTGAATTGCAATCTGTTATGGAATCAGAAGCAACTCTATCAGAAGAGTTTAAAGAAAAAACTGCAGTAATCTTTGAAATGGCGCTAAAAAGCACACTTGCAGAGAAAATCACTTCACTGGAAGAAAATTATGCAACCGAACTAGCAGAAGAGATTGAACAACATCAATCTGCCATGGTAGAGAAAGTTGACGGCTACCTCAATTATGTCGTAGAAAATTGGATGGAAGAAAATAAAGTTGCCATCCAGCAAGGACTACGCACAGAAATCGCAGAAGGTTTTATGGACAAACTTAAAGATGTATTCACAGAATCATACATCGCAGTTCCAGAAGGCAAAGTTGATCTACTTGACGAACTCTCCGAGCAAGTCACAGACCTAGAAACAGCTTTGAATGAAAGAACAACTGAAGTCTTGCAAAGCCATGAGTTGCTAGAAAACTATGCACGAAACGAAGTAATTCGTGAAGCATCAGTTGATCTAGTTGAAACCCAAGTTGAAAAACTGGCAGCTCTTGTAGAGAATATTGACTTTGATGATATCGAATCTTTCACCAAGAAAGTCGCTATTGTTAAGGAAACTCACTTCTCCCCAGAAGCAGTCGAATCACCAATTACTGAAGATGTAGATGTTGATCAGCCTGAAGAAATCGCAGAAAAAGTTAGCGATCAAATGGCCCAGTATCTTACAGCTATCAGAAGTCAAACAAAATAAAGAAGGATCCTATTAAATGGAAATGCAATCTTACGATACACTCGTAGAAAAGTGGGCACCGGTTCTGAATGAAGAATCAGCCGGAAATATCGGTGACCGTCATAAAGTAGCTGTAACAGCTGCTCTCTTGGAGAATACTGAAAAAGCACTGCGCGAAGAGCGTTCTTTGACAGAAGCTGCTCCAACTAACTCTAACGCAGGCGTAAACAACTGGGATCCAATCTTGATCTCCCTAGTCCGTCGTGCAGCACCAAACTTGGTAGCATATGAACTAGCAGGCGTTCAGCCTATGTCTGGTCCAACTGGTCTTATCTTTGCGATGAAATCACGTTACACTAGCATGAGTGGAACAGAAGCATTGTTCAACGAAGCAGACACTAAGTTCTCTGGAACTCAGAACGATGCAGGAAACGGCGCAGCAGGTCCATCGGGCTTGAGTGTTACTAATGCTAACTCTGCTCACACAATCGACTCTGACCGTGCAGTAGACATCTTCGGTAATGCAATGGCTACCGACTCGGCAGAAGCACTTGGATCATCTGGTTCAACTGACTTTGCAGAGATGGGTTTCAGCATTGAAAAGCAGACTGTTACTGCTAAGTCACGTGCTCTGAAAGCAGAATATTCGCTTGAACTCGCACAAGACTTGAAAGCAATCCACGGTTTGGATGCAGAAACAGAACTTGCGAATATCCTTTCAACTGAAATTCTTGCAGAGATTAACCGCGAAGTAATTCGTACAATTAACTCACAAGCTAAAACAGGTTGTTTACAAGCTAACGTAACTACTGATGGTATCTTCGATCTTTCAACAGACGCAGACGGCCGTTGGAGCGTAGAGAAATTCAAAGGTCTCGTTGTACAACTTGAGCGTGAAGCTAACGTAATTGCTAAAGAAACACGTCGCGGCAAAGGTAACATCATGGTATGTTCATCTGACGTTGCGTCTGCTCTTTCTGCAGCTTCTATGTTGGATTACTCTCCAAGCCTGAGCACAGGTCTGAACGTAGACGATACAGGCAACTTGTTTGCAGGTACTTTGAACGGTCGCATGAAAGTCTATATTGACCCATATGCAACTGTAGACTATGTAACAGTCGGCTACAAGGGTTCTAACCCATATGATGCTGGTGTGTTCTATTGCCCATACGTGCCGCTTACAATGATGCGTGCCGTAAGTGAAAATACTTTCCAGCCTAAGATTGGCTTTAAGACCCGTTACGGAATGGTAGCCAACCCATTCGTGCCAGGTGCTATCGCAGCTAACGGTCTTGGTACTGCTAAGTCTAACCAGTATTACAGAATCTTCCGTGTTGATAACATTCTCGACTAAACGGAAATAAACATAACTACTACCTTGGGGGGGCTTCGGCCCTCCCTTTTTTTTGTCTTTTTTTTAAATTAGGGGTTTACATACTATATTGGATAAGTTATAACTATCATATCAGAAACATAACTTAGATAAGGAAGAGTACAAATGCAACAGTTATTTAATGTAGAAGTAGACGGCGTTGACCTTCAGGACTATCCGAAATTTTGTGATGCATATATTAGTTTTGCGGAAGACAACTGGGGAGTACCACTTACAGAACTAGAACTAGATGCTGTAAATGAAGACCCGCAGCTTGTCTGGGAATATGTGTTTGCAGATTTATATTAAAAAAAATGGCTGTAAGCAATTTTAGTTGTTTACAGCCTAACAAAAGTCTGCTATAACCATTATATCGAAACCAAACTGGAGATAATATTATGATTAATCACGTCACTCGCCACGAATACCAAGGACAAAATGCAGCTAATCTGATGGCTCTTGGATTTGATGAGACAGATGAATTTGTAACATTTAAGCAGGCTATCAAGCTGCCAGGACTCAATGGTAAACTTCTAAAAGGTATCAAGTCTAAAGCAACTCTCGTGCGTTATAGCCGAGTTGAGAAAGTGCAAGACGAAACGGGGAAGCAAACTCCTAAGCCTATCTACTTTGCAGTGTTTCACATCCTCGATGTTCTAGCACGTCGGCCAAAAGAAATATAAAAAAAGATTGCTGGAGGGGTTTACATCTCTTCCAGTATCTGTTATAACTAATTAACAGAAGCAAACTAGAAAGTGAATACAATGATTATAGTTCAAGATATCCAAGATGCAATGATGATGCAAAAGAAACTAGGAAGCATTATCCGCCGCTCAGTAAATAGCAATAAAACATTGAAAGATGTACAAGTTGAGTTACTGATGCTTGTTGAAGACCTCGGTAAGAATATCGAACGGTTAGATGCAGAGATAGATAAAGAGATTGAAGCACAATGGACACTCATTGAAAAGCACAACAAAGTAGAAGCATAATGAAAAACTGGCTCTTTGCAACACTAAGCACTACAATGTCTTTTATAGTTGTAGTTGCTTTAATAACATACTACATGAATTAATCTAAGGACTCTTCGGAGTCCTTTTTATTTGCGTTATAAATACTTCTGTAATAAGGAAGTATGAATAATGGCTGATCTAACAAAAAACATGAATTTCTTACAACCCACTGGATTCAAGGTTGTAATTGATCGAAAAAATTACCCTAACTTAGAATACTTTGTACAGAGTACAAACCTTCCTGGCGTGTCTAGTCCAGCAGTTGAAATCGGTTACCCGAGAGCAAATATTCATATGACTGGTGGTCAATTAGATTATGATGAAATTACCATGGACATTATTTTAGATGAAAATATGGATGCATATACCGAAATGTATTCATGGATGGAAAGAAATGCTGAAACAAAGCAAACAACTTTAATATCTGATATTGGAAAATACAACACTCAAGCAGATGCTCCAACAACATCAGATATAACACTTTTGGTTCTATCAAGTCATAATAATAAAACCAAAAAAATTACATATAGAGATTGTATTCCTGTGCAGCTTGGCGCAGTACAACTTATGTCTAATGTTGCCGATGTTCAGTATATTATATTGCCAGTAACATTCTCTTTTACTTACTTTGAAATTTTATAAATCATGAGGACTTTTTATGACACTAGAACAGTTATTGGAAATGTGGAAAACTGACTCCGAGATTGATCGGTATAAGTTAGATGAAACTTCACTAAACACTCCCAAGTTACATTCTAAATATTTAGAAATTCTGAGTATCGCTAAACTTCAGAAGAAGAAAGCTGAGCACTCACAGAAAAAATTGCTAAAGAAAAAATGGCTTTACTATAACGGGAAGCTAACTAAAGATGATATAGAAGAATTGGGTTGGGAATATGATCCATTTCAAGGACTTAAAGTTCTAAAAGGTGAAATGGAATACTACTATAATTCAGATATAGATATTCAGAAGTCAGAAGAAAAATGCGAGTATCATAAAGTTTTTGTTGAAACAGCAACTGAAATAGTAACAAATTTAAATTGGAGACACCAGACAGTTGGTAATATTATTAAATGGAGGCAGTTCGAAGCGGGCGGCTAAACCAAGTGGATAAAATTGTAATACAAAAACGTAATCAGTCAGTAATGAATGTTATATCAGATTATGGAGTTATGAATGAGTTATCCGATCATTTCTCATTTTTCGTGCCAGGTTATAAATTCATGCCAGCTTTCCGAAATAAAGTTTGGGATGGTAAGATTAGATTGTTTAATGCTCAGTCAGGCGAGTTGCCTGTAGGGCTATACCCATACGTTCAAGAGTTTGCTAAGCCTCGGGGCTATCATGTTGAAGTTGAGCATGATGCTATGTATGGTCGACCAGATTCAACCAATGATGTAGATCCTAAAGAATTGAATGCATTCATTGAGTCACTTAATCTCAGATCAAGAGGGACTAGAATTGGACCAAGAGATTATCAGGTTGAAGCAATCGCAGAGGGCATTCACAGAAAAAGAGCAATTCTATTAAGCCCGACTGGTTCTGGTAAATCACTTATCATCTATGTACTTCTCAGATGGTTGCTAGAAAAGACAAATAAAAAATTATTAATTATTGTACCAACTACAAGTTTGGTTCAGCAGATGTATACAGATTTTGAAGATTACTCAAGCGCTGACGAAGACTGGTTTGTAGAAGATGAGTGCCACAGGATTTACTCTGGTAGACCTAAAAAGATGGATGAGCGGGTAGTTATCTCAACTTGGCAATCTGTCTATAAGTTACCAGGGGTTTGGTTTGAACAATTCTGTGGTGTATTTGGTGACGAGTGCCATGGATTTAAATCTAAGTCACTTACATCAATTATGAATAAATCTAGGGAAGCTGAATATAGATTTGGTACGACTGGTACATTAGACGGGACTCAAACTCATAAGCTAGTATTAGAAGGTCACTTTGGTAAAATTTATAATGTAACAACTACTCGGAAACTCCAAGACAAAGGAACACTAGCAGCACTCGATATTAAAATTCTTTTGCTAAAATATCCAGAAGAAATTTGTCGTGCTTTAAAGGGAGCAGAATATCAAGCTGAGATTGATTTCATTGTAAAGAATGAAGCACGAAACAAACTCATTACTAATTTAACAGTTGACCAAGATGGTAACACATTGGTGCTATATCAATTTGTAGAAAAGCACGGCAAACCACTCTATGATATGATCAAAGCAAAAGCGCACGAGAAAAGAAAAGTGTTCTTTGTATCTGGTTCAGTAGAAGCATCAGATAGGGAGCAAATCAGAAAGATTGTAGAGAAACAAAAAAATGCTATTATCGTTGCCAGCCTAGGTACATTTTCTACTGGTATAAATATAAGAAATCTACACAATATAGTTTTTGCTTCCCCATCTAAATCTCAAATAAAAATACTTCAGTCAATAGGTAGAGGTTTAAGAAAGTCAGACAATGATGTAACGACTAAACTATTTGATGTGGCAGACGATCTACATTGGAAAAGCAAGAAGAATTATACGCTAGTACATTCCGCCGAACGAATTAAGATATATGCTAAAGAAAACTTTAAATATAAAATTTATGAGATAGAGTTAAAAATATGAGTGAAATTAAACAGTTTAGATTAACAGACGGATCCGAGATCATATGCGAAGTTCTCGAATGGAATGATGACGCCACTGACCAAATAGTAATTAGAAATGCTTTAGAGATTATTTGGATGCAAAGAGGAGATAACAGGATGTGTACTTATCGTCCATGGTTATTTCAACAGATTAGAGAAAATAGCATTTCTTGTATTACCTCTGGTCACATTATGGCCGAGAGTACACCAACAGATGAAGCTGTAGATCAGTGGAAAGAAACCATTGACTACTTTCAAGAAAAGCCAGAGGATGAATCTACAAGTAGTTTAATGGATTCCGATACAATACCAGATGAAAACAATCTAATATATTTGAAGCCTAAACCGGGGATTCACTGATTTGGACATACTATCTCTCCATCCCCAAAATGCTTAATTTATTATACTAACATTTCTCTGTCCTGTAAACACCTAATATCGCCAAAACAGAAAATAATTTACTTTACTTTCCCAGCCAAATGATTTATAATTAACCAATAAGGAGTGAATAATGGCTAAAACTAAAAAGCGTAGTATTCACTATGTAAACAACAAAGACTTCTCATATGCTGTAGTTGACTATTGTACAGAACTAAAACAAGCAAAAGAAAATGAGTCTGCACTACCCATTGTTCCAGATTACATAGCTGAATGTTTCTTAAAAATTTCTGAAGGTCTTTCTCATAAGTCCAATTTTATCAGATACACATATCGTGAAGAAATGGTTATGGATGCAGTTGAAAACTGTCTCAAAGCCATTGAGAATTATAATATCGAAGCTGCTACACGTACGGGTAAACCAAATGCTTTTGCATACTTTACTCAAATTAGTTGGTATGCATTCCTCAGGAGAATTGCTAAAGAAAAACGGCAACAAGAAATTAAATTTAAATATATGGTTTCCTCTGGTATTGATGCTTTCTTGGATACAAAAAATGGAGATGTTATATCAAATAGTGTCGCAACAAACTTTATTGATGGTCTTAAAGACAGAATTGAAAAGATTAAAGAAAAAGATGTTGTTGTAAAAGAACTTGTAAAAGCAGAGAAAAAGAAAAGAAGAACCAAGTCAGCAGACTCGGATTTGACAGATTTTATAAAATGAGAAATATATATGAAAATAGCTATATTAAATGATACGCATGCAGGTATAAGAAATGCGAGTGAAATATTTTTAAACAATGCAGACAAATTCTACTCTGAACTATTCTTTCCATATTTATTAAAAAATGATATCAAACATATTGTCCATCTAGGAGATATATTTGATCAGAGAAAATTTGTTAACTTTAAAGTGATTAATAAATTCCGTAAATGCTTTCTCAGTAAGTTAAGAGAATACAAAATCACTATGGATGTTATCCCTGGTAATCACGATGTGTTTTTTAAGAACACAAATGATCTAAACAGCTTGAAAGAGTTACTAGGTCATTACATGAATGAAGTCAACATTGTTATGGAGCCTAAAGTATTAGAATATGGCTCATTAAAAATGGGCTTAATTCCGTGGATGAATCAAGAGAATACTGATACAACTATGGAGTTTATCAGGACTTGTAAAGCAGATATTCTGGGCGGCCATTTTGAGTTTAATGGCTTTGATATGATGCGAGGGATTAAAAATAATCACGGAATGGATCATAAACTCTTCAAGAGATTTGAAGCAGTTTATTCTGGACACTTCCATACAAAATCACAAATAGATAATGTAATGTATCTTGGTACTCAGATGGAATTTTTCTGGTCTGATGCTCATGATAGAAAACACTTTCATGTTCTTGATTCTGAGAGCAGAGAACTAACAGCTATTGAAAACCCGCATACTTTATATGAAAAAATTATTTATGATGACAAAGATAGGTCTTACTCTGATTATCCAGTAGATCATTTAGATGAAAAGTTTGTAAAAATAGTTGTAATTAATAAGCAAGACCTCTTTACATTTGATCGTTTTGTTGATAGAATACAGAATAGGAATATACATGAACTAAAGATTGCAGAAAACTTTGAAGAGTTTGTTGGTAATAAAGTTGAAGATTCATCAATCTCGGTCGAAGATACTAGTGAATTATTAGATAGTTATATTGAAAGTGTAGATACCACATTGGATAAAGAATTATTGAAAGGTGAAATGAGAGCACTTCTTACTGAAGCGCAGTCTCTTGAAATTGCATGATTGTATTTAAATTATTACGATATAAAAACTTTCTCTCGACGGGTAACAGTTGGACGGAAGTTGATCTGAACCAGCATAGAACCACCTTAGTTATTGGTGATAATGGTTCTGGTAAATCAACTATGTTAGATGCTTTATCATTTACATTGTTTGGAAAACCACATAGAAATATTAACAAACATCAACTGGTCAATTCTATTAACAATAAAGATTGTGAAGTGGAAGTTACGTTTTCTGTTGGAATGAATGAGTTTAAAGTTTCTCGTGGAATTAAACCTGCCAAGTTTGAGATATTGAAAAACGGTGTTCTGATTAATCAAAACTCCCATGCTAAAGAGTACCAGAAAATTCTTGAGCAGAATATAATCAAATTAAATCATAAATCATTCCACCAGATTGTGGTACTTGGTTCATCTTCCTTTATTCCTTTCATGCAACTACCTGGCGGTCACAGACGTGATGTGATTGAAGACCTATTAGACATTAACGTGTTCTCCAAGATGAATCATTTACTCAAAGAGAAAACAGCTATTGTAAAAAATAAACTACAAGACATTAAATACAATATTGAAATCTTGGATAACAAGATTAAAACTCAATCTAAATATATTAAAGATGTTAAAATATTAACGGAGTCAAACGTTGCCTCAAAACAATCGACGATTACGACCAATCAATCTGAGATCATTGCCTTACAGGAAGTCAACACATCCCTATCGGGCGAGGTTGATGGTAAAAATGATGAGGTGCAAAAAAGTCTTAAAAAGTACCACGACAAAAAACAAGCGCTCTTACAATACGGTGGGCAGTTCAAAACTCAAACCAACCAAATTACAAAAGAGGCTAAATTTTACGAAAACAATGAAGATTGCCCAACGTGTTCCCAAAATATTAGTTCAGAACTTAGAGAAACAAAGTTGGCAGCCTCTCGGTCTAAAGCCAAAGAATTGCAAACTGCAATGGGTAAGCTCGCTATCCAGCAAGCTGATATTGAAAAGAATATCGAACATGCAGGGATTGCACTTGAGGAACTTAGAGAAAAACAATCAACTCTACATAGTAACAATACAGAAATTGATAGGCTACAAAAGCAGATACGAAGTATTGAAAAAGAGTTATCATCAACTGTTGTAGCAGATCTTGATGAAGCAAGACTTGAACTAGATGCTATGGAGGCAGATAAAAATACTTATCGTGAGGAAAGATTAAAGCAAAATGAGAAGTATAGCATCAATTCAGCAATGTCTGAAATGCTTAAAGATACTGGTATTAAAACAAAAATTATTAAAGAGTATCTGCCAGTAATTAATAATCTGGTCAATCAATACTTACAAGTGCTTGACTTCTTTGTTCACTTTAATCTTGATGAAAGTTTCCAAGAAACTATTAGATCAAGACATAGAGATGCTTTCTCATATGATTCTTTCTCAGAAGGCGAGAAGCAAAGAATTGATCTATCCTTATTGTTTACCTGGAGAATGATTGCAAAGATGAAAAACTCAGTAGCAACTAATCTGCTACTATTAGATGAAACCTTTGACTCATCATTGGATCACGAAGGTGTAGAAAATTTAATGAAAATTCTAAATACACTTGAAGAGGATACTAATGTGTTTGTTATCTCGCATAAAGGAGAGATACTAGACGGCAAGTTTGAGAACAAGATTGAATTTGTCAAAGAAAAGAATTTTAGCAAACTTGCTAAATAATGGTTTACAATCTCTTCGGATTGTACTATAATTATTATATTATCAAAAATTGGAGTATATTATGCAACTAACAGAAACCACTTTATCTGTTCTAAAAAATTATGCCACAATCAATTCAAATATTGTTATTGATCAAGGCTCTAAACTTAATACAATCTCAGAAGCTAAAAATGTTATGGCTTCTGTTAATGTCAAAGAAGAATTTCCTAAGAAATTCGGTATCTATGATCTAAATGAATTTCTCGGTGTTCTTGGCTTGGTAGATGAACCAAACCTAGATTTTACTGATGAATATGTAACAGTCAGCGACTCATCTGGTAGATCAAAAGTTAAGTATTTTTTCTCAAGTCCTGAAATCTTAACTCAACCTACAAAGACTGTTACTATGCCAGCAGCTGATGTTACCTTTGATCTGGACACAGATACTTTAATGCGTGTTAAACGTGCTGCTACAGCACTCGGACATAATGAAGTATCTATTTCTGGAAAAGAAGGTGTAATCACTATTAATGTTGTAGATAATAAAAACTCAACATCAAATGTTTATTCCATTGATATTGCCGGTGAGTTTGAAATGGAAGAATTTAAGTTTGTCCTTAACATTTCTAATCTAAAAATTATGCCTGGAGACTATGAAGTCAAGATTTCATCCAAGCTGATTTCAGAATTTACAAATAAAGAAACAGATGCGCAATACTGGATTGCTCTCGAAAAGACATCATCAACAGGAGTATAAATGATGAATAAGAAGAATACAAATACACCACCTATGAGTCAGCCACAACTAAATGAAATGGCTCAAGCTAACAGTGATATGGATGCAGCTTATGCTTTGATGGCTCAGATGGGCCGAAGCACAATTGCAGTCATTGATGCTATTGTACAACGAGGTGGTTTCAGAGGAGAAGAACTTTCAACAATCGGAGGGCTACGTGATCAATGTATTCAGGCTATTTCAATGTCTGAAGCATACGAACAAAAAGACTAAACTGAAACTAAGGAATATTATATAATGGATTTGAGTACACGTGAGAATGAATTCCTATGGTGTGAAAAGTATCGGCCCCAAAAGGTATCAGATTGTATCTTGCCTGAGGGGCTGAAAAATACCTTTGAAACACTTGTTAAAAAAGGTGAAATTCCAAACATGCTATTCACCGGCACAGCAGGTCTTGGTAAAACTACAGTAGCAAAAGCTATTTGTAATGAACTGGACCTAGACTATATACTGATTAACGGATCCGAAGAGGGTAACATTGATACGCTCCGTGGAAAGATTAAGCAGTTTGCATCTTCAATCAGCCTTCAAGGTGGTTATAAAGTTGTTATCCTAGATGAAGCGGACTATCTAAATCCGCAGAGTACACAACCAGCACTACGTGGTTTCATTGAAGAATTTTCTAATAATTGTAGATTTATTTTAACCTGCAATTTTAAAAATCGTATTATTGAACCTTTACATTCCAGATGTGGTGTGTATGAGTTTAATACTACCAAGAAAGAAATGGCCAAGTTATGCGAGAATTTCTTTTTCCGTTTCCGGCAGATATTGGAAAACGAGTATGTCGGATTTGAACAAAAAGATGCCGCCGATCTTATTGTCAAATATGCACCGGATTGGCGACGGGTACTTAACGAAGCCCAGCGTTCTGGAGTTAATGGCCAATTGGTCCTTAGCAGTCGGGTGGTGGGCAATAGTGATCAGTATAATCTTCTGTTTCAATTGTTAAAAGCAAAAGATTTTAAAAAGATGCGCACATGGGTAGTTAATAATATGGATGTAGATGCAGCCGCTATCTTCCGTGGTATATATGATAATATGCAGACAAGTGTTTCACAGGGTTCTATACCTCAGCTTGTTCTTATTCTAGCAGACTACCAATATAAGAATGCCTTTGTAGCAGATCACGAATTAAATATTGTGGCATGTTGTACAGAAATCATGGCTAACGTGGAGTTCACATGAGAATTGATCCAGATACAAAACTAGACTATAAAGATGTGTTATTAAGTCCTAAGAGGTCTACACTAACAAGTCGCAATGAAGTAGACCTACGGCGTGAATTTTCATTTAGGTCAACTTCAGCCCAATATTTTGGCGTACCAATTATAGCAGCTAATATGGACGGCGTTGGTACTTTTGAAATGTCTGATAAACTTGGATCAAGAGGTTTATTCACTTGTCTTAATAAAAATTATAATGTAATGGAATACGTTGCTTATTTTGATGATCCAGATATGCCATTAGATCGTAAAGAATTTTCAGCATATACAATGGGTATTAGCGATAAAGATATGGCTGACTTCCTTAGTGTATATGAAATGTGCGATGGCAATATTAAATATGTTTGCGTGGATGTAGCTAACGGCTACACACAAAGATTTATTACATTTGTTAAAGAATTAAAGAGATATTTTCCAACCCTAATTATTATTGCTGGTAATGTTGTTACAGCAAATCAAACAGAGGAGTTAATTTTAAATGGAGCCGATATCGTTAAAATTGGGATTGGTCCTGGTTCTGTTTGTACTACTCGCTTACAGACTGGCGTTGGTTACCCTCAGCTTTCTGCAGTTATCGAGTGCGCTGATGCTGCTCATGGTTTGGGTGGGCATATCATTGCTGATGGTGGTTGCAACACTCCAGCTGATGTAGTAAAAGCATTTGCAGGTGGAGCTGATTTTGTTATGCTTGGAGGTATGCTATCTGGTCACGATGAAGGCGGCGGAGAAGTTATTACCAAAGTCTATGAAACAAATGAAGTTACTCTCATGGCTGACGGTTTTTATGATTCAGTATATGAAGAAAAGAACTTTGTAAAATTTTATGGAATGAGTTCAGATACTGCTAATGTTAAACACAACGGTGGGCTTAAAGATTATCGTAGTTCAGAAGGCCGTGAAGTTTTAGTTCCTTATCGAGGTCTTGTAGATGATACACTTCAAGATATTCTTGGTGGACTTAGAAGTGCGTGTACTTATGTTGGAGCAGAACAAATAAAAAATCTAAGTAAATGTACTACATTTATTCGTTGTAATGATACTCATAATAGGGTTTACGAATGATAAAAAATCTGTTATTATATACAAAAGACAACTGCATCTATTGCCACTTTCTAAAAGAAAAGTTAGATGACTGGGAATTTAAATATGATGTAGTACATAATGTTGGCTTACCTGCCGATCATAAAACTTATCCACAATTGTATTATGAAGGTATAGATGTTCAAAGAGGTTCTTCTACTGATCTAACAAGAGATGATCTAATGAATAGAATTGAAAGAATAGAATGGCCAAATATGGATAGCGGAGTAGAAGGTAAATTATGAGTATAAGTCCTTTTGATTTTTTAAATACAATCAATTCTAGTAAAAAAGATATTATGGTAGATGACTTAGCAGAAAAAGCATATGCTCCTTTTGTTATCAATCGCACTCTATCATACTTTCCAGATACTGTTGGAATTGCAAATGAGATGAACCGATATCATCATATAGATAAAAAGCTACAATATCACTTTCTTATAAATATAGTTAGAAAAAGAAAGCGTTTTTCTAAATGGGCCAAGGCTCAAAAAGATAGTGATATTGATGCAGTTAAGACATATTATGGGTATAGTAATGAAAAAGCCCGTCAAGCCTTAACTCTATTATCACCTGAACAAATACAGATAATAATAGAGAAGGTGAGTAAAGGTGGAAAAAGAAGAAAATAAAATTATACAGTGGTCTCCGCAAACTATGCTTGAGATTACATTAAATGAACCCGATGACTTTCTCAAAGTAAGAGAAACTTTAACACGTATCGGTGTTGCATCCCGAAAAGATAATAAATTATACCAATCGTGCCATATCTTGCATAAACAAGGAAGATATTTTATAGTGCACTTTAAAGAATTGTTCCTTTTAGATGGAAAGAAGTCCAACCTAGATGAGAATGATATATCAAGACGAAACACAATTGCAACTCTTATGTCTGATTGGGGTTTGGTTACAATGGAAACTAGAGGACAAACTCTCAGTTTAGCACCATTGAGACAAATTAAAATTATACCATTTAAAGAGAAATCAAATTGGCAACTGTGTCCAAAATATAATATAGGAAATAAATAACAGCTATTCCATAACCGACTAGCTAAAAATTAATAACTTGTATAAATAGACTTGTAGAGCGGATAATCCGGCTACAATTTAATCTTGCTTGCTCAAAAGGAGATAACAATGACAGGCTTACACACACTCTTCCCTCGCTCATCTTTTGTAGGATTTGATCATCTATTCAACGAACTAGAATGGACGGCAAAACATGCTCAGGATCATTACCCACCCCACAATATTATTAAGACAGATGAATCAGAATATTTGATTGAACTTGCTATTGCTGGGTTTTCCAAAGATGAAATTAACGTTGAAGTTAAAGATAGAACTTTGACTGTTAAAGGGGAACATATTTCTAAAGGTCGTGACTTTATTCATCGTGGTATTTCTACGAAGAAATTTAAGCGCACTTTTCGGCTGTCTGAACATGTAAATGTAAACGGAGCAGATATTCAAGACGGTATTCTGGCAATTCAGTTGCAGTATATTATCCCAGAAGAAATGCGTCCTCGTAAAATCAATATTGGTCAAACGAGGAATTCAAATGACACAGACAAAGAACTACTTAACGAAGGCCGTTAAGTTACCACTCAACATACTAAAATCAATTTGGAACGGCATTAAATTAAGTGCTGATATCCGTCAAACACGAGGTGAACTTTCAAAACTAAATGATGCTGAGTTAAGAGACATCGGTATAACTAGAGGTGATATTGAAGCGATAGCAAGAGGCGATGCTGATTTACTACGTTCCGCAGTAAGGAATAAATTTTATTTACCAGATGGTCCTATAAGTTATGTTAATCCTAATTTAAAAGGATGGAGCTAATGACAGCTATCAATACAAACATATCTTTCTCTTCGCCATTATCGGACTTGTGGTTAGCATTCGAACGTTGGTTCCAGATAGTGGGATACAGCCGAGCGGCAGCGGAGTTGGCAAGACATGGTCAATTAGAAGCAGCCAAAATGTGCATGATGGAAGTGAAAAGAGTACGTAATGGAAGGTGATATCGCAACAATGGGCGCTCTAATTGGCGCTGGACTAGCAACGTTCGGAATGGGTGGCGCCGCCATCGCAGTAGGAATGATTGTTGGTAGTGTACTTAAAGTTATGCCCAAGAAGCCTGACTCTGGTACTATGTTTGTTGGTATTGCTTTTGCAGAAGCATTAGGCATCTTTGCCTTTCTAACAGCATTGTTACTTATGTTCGCAGTCTAATGGCTGAGAATCATTTTAGTGCAGAAGTGGTACAACGCATAGGCTTTTACTCTTTTGCAACAATGTCTTCATTAATAGTAATATGTATTGCCTTTGGGTTTTATGCAGTATTACAAAAATTTAATGAACCAAGTTGGAAAGAGGCATGTATTACCAATGGCGGAGTTCCCGTCCAGATTGCAAAGTCAACATTCGACTGTAAAGTCATATAAAATAAAAAGAGGGCTTCGGCCCTCTTTTGCTATTTACAACACCGTCATAATAGTTTATAATGATTATATCATAACGGAGTAATAATATTGTCTTTTTACACATCAGTTAATCGTTACGGCAACTCTATCTTATATCGTGGATATAATGACTCTGGAGTTGCTACAGAAACAAAATATAAATTTACCCCTAAACTTTATATTCGATCTCAAGATACAAATACAGAATACAAAGCCCTAGATGGTACACCTGTAAAAGAAGTCAACTTTCCTAAAATGGCAGAAGCAAAAGAGTTTTGTGAACAGTACAAAGATATTAAAGATTTCAGCGTGTATGGTCAGACCAATTATATTCAACAGTTTATTACAGATAAGTTTCCCGGCAATATTATATTTAATCCTAAACAAGTTAATGTTGTAAACTTTGACATAGAAGTCGCTTCCGATGAGGGTTTTCCTAGACCAGAAGAAGCATTGTTTCCAGTTATATCTATTGCTCTCAAGTCTAGCAAATCTTCCATATATGAAGTGTGGGGCCTTGGTGATTACGATCACGAGAAAACAGAATTGAATATGAATGGCGATCTTATTCGTTATAGAAAGTTTGATAGTGAGCAAGCACTTCTTGCCAGCTTCCATAAATATTGGTGTGAGAATAGACCAGATATTGTAACTGGCTGGAACTGTAGATTTTTTGATATACCATATATTATTAATAGATTGTATCGTATTGGTTCTCCAGAAGCAGTCAAAAGATTGTCTCCCTGGAACTTAGTAAATGAACGCAATACCAAAATCATGGGTAAAGAACAGCAAGGATATGAAATTGTTGGTATTCAACAAGCAGACTATCTTGAGCTGTTTAAAAAGTTTGGTTACTCTTATGGAACCCAAGAGTCATATGCATTAAATCATGTTGCATTTACTGTTCTTGGCGAGAAGAAATTATCATATGAAGAACATGGTAGTTTGCATACACTCTATGAAAAAGATCACCAAAAGTTTATTGATTATAACATTAAAGATGTTCAACTTGTTCAACGCATTGACGATAAGATGGGTCTTATTGAACTGGTACAAACTATGGCTTATCGTGCTGGTGTTAATATATCAGATACATTTGGTACTACGGCGATATGGGATTCAATCATATATCGTTCACTAAATAGTCAAAAGATTGTTATCATGCCTATCACAGAAAAACAGAAACTACCTTACCCTGGTGGTTATGTAAAAGATCCAAAAGTTGGCATGCACGAGTGGGTTGTATCCTTTGACCTTAACTCACTATATCCAAATCTTATTGTACAATATAATATGTCTCCAGAAACAATCGTTGGTGGTTATCCCCTTGAGAATGGCGTAGAACATTATATGAACTGTGACAAAGTTGTTAGCGAATATGCTGTAGCAGCTAACGGTTCTCAATATAGAAAAGATAAGCAAGGCATTATCCCTAAAATTATTATTCAGTATTATTCAGAACGTAAAGAAGTCAAGAAGCGCATGTTAAAAGCGCAGAGTGATTATGAGAAGAATAAAACCACAGAACTTGAAAGAGAAATCAATACACTTCATAACCAACAGATGGCTATTAAGATTTTGTTAAACAGTCTTTATGGCGCACTCGGTAATCGGTTCTTTAGATATTTTGATATGAGAATGGCCGAAGGTATTACTCTATCTGGTCAACTTTCTATCCTGTGGGCTGAACGTGCTATCAATGCAGAAATGAATAAAATTCTAAATACAACGGAGAAAGATTATGTTATTGCTATTGACACTGACTCAGTCTATATTAATTTTGGTCCTCTTATTGCTAAACTGGCGCCAGCGGACCCTGTTAAAGCACTGGACAAAATATGTAAGGAGCACTTCACTAAAATACTAGCTGACTCTTATGCTAAACTGTTTGATAATATGAATGGTTATGATAATAGAATGGTTATGGAGCGTGAAGCAATTGCTGATAAAGCTATCTGGACTGCAAAGAAAAGATATATTTTAAACGTGCATAATAACGAAGGAGTCCAGTACAAAGAACCTAAACTCAAGATCATGGGTATTGAAGCTGTTAAATCTTCGACACCTCAGGTTGTTAGAGACAAGTTCAAAGAAATTTTTGATGTTCTAATTAACGGTACTGAAGTTACCACTCAGAAATACATAGCAGACTTCAGACGTGAATTCAATTCTCTACCTCCCGAAGCCGTATCATTTCCAAGAGGTGTGACTAATGTTACAGATTGGATAGATAGAAAGACCATTTTCAAGAAAGGCTGTCCAATTCATGTTCGTGGTTCTATTCTATACAATAATACGGTCAAAAGTAAAGCAGTGGACAAAAGATATGGTTTAATTCAGAATGGTGAGAAGATTAAGTTTGTTTATCTCAAGATGCCAAATCCAATAAAGCAAAATGTTATAGCATTTCCGCAATATCTGCCTACTGAATTAGCCCTGCATAAATACATTGACTACGATAAAATGTTTGAGAAAACTTTTATTGAACCTATTAAACCTATTCTGGACGCAATCGGATGGACTGTTGAAGATCAGATGACGCTGGAAGACTTTTTTGGATAAGGAAATAAATGAAACATTATATTTTTGATATTGACGGAACTTTAACTCCAAGCCGTGGCAGAATTGATCCAGAGTTTGAAACATTTTTTAAAAGTTTTATCAATAAGAATAAAGTGTCTTTAGTTACTGGGTCAGATAGACCAAAAACTTTAGAACAAATTGGTATTGAAATCTCTGATAGTGTTGATACAATGTATCAATGCTCTGGTAATCACATTTGGAAAAAAGGTAAAGAGGTATCAAGAATAGATTGGCGCTTACCACATAAAGTGGTTCAATGGCTTTTAATAACTCTTGAGAATAGCAGCTATTCAAAAAGAACCGGTGATCATCTTGAAGAAAGAGTTGGTCTTGCCAATTTCTCCATAGTGGGAAGAAAAGCAGATGCACGTCAAAGAAAAGCATATGTAAAATATGATACTAACGTGGGGGAACGTAAGCTAATTGCTTACAGATTTAATGAAAAATTTGGTAAAAAACTTAAAGCACAGGTTGCTGGAGAAACTGGTATAGATATTATCCCACTTGGTTGTGATAAGTCTCAAATATTAAAACAGATACCACTTGATGATACAATAATCTTTTTTGGGGATAAGACTGAACTAGGTGGCAATGACTATGAAATTGCACAAGCTGTGGATAAAAGATTAAACGGACACTTCCATACAGTCACTGAATGGAAACATACATATAGTATATTGAAAGAGGAAATATAATGAACGAAGTAGCACATTACGAAGAACTTATTGCACAGTGGCACCATGACCGCAATCTAATTAACGGAAGTACCGATAAAGATCAATATATGAAGTTGATTCAAGAAGCAGGTGAGTTGTCTGATAACATCTGCAAGGGCAGAGATATTCGTGACGACATTGGTGATATGATGGTAGTATTAATTAATATTGCAGAGCGTAATAAATTAACTCTTGCAGAATGTCTTAAAGTAGCATATGATGATATTAAAGACCGAAAGGGTAAAATGATTGACGGAGTATTTGTCAAAGAAAGTGATTTACAATAGTGTTGGATTATGTTATAATAAGACAATAAGGAGAATACATGACTGATTACACTCAACCAAAATATCCAATTTATATTATTTCTAAAGGACGTGCAGACTCTAGGTTCACATCTAAAACTTTAGATGAACTTAATGTACCATATCGTATTGTTATTGAGCAATCTGAATACAAAGATTATAATAAGAATATTCCAGCAGAGAAAATTTTGGTATTACCTGAAGGGTTTCGTGAAAATCCAAATTATGCTTTTCCAGATGCAGCTGGTCGGATGGGTGGTTCTATTCCAGCCAGAAACTTTGTATGGGAACACTCCATATCTGAAGGTCACAAGCGGCATTGGATTATGGATGATAACATTAGGCACTTTTATAGAGTGCATCAAAATCTAAAAACAATTGTTACATCTGGTAATACTATTAGAGCATGTGAAGATTTCACAGATCGTTTTAAAGATGTAGCAATGTCTGGTATGAACTATCAGTATTTTGTTCCAGCTTCCCAAGCTAAAAAAGCATACACATTAAACACTAGAGTGTATTCTTGTATTCTACTCCGCAATGATATTAAACATCGTTGGCGTGGTAGATATAATGAAGATACTGATTTGAGCATAAATATTTTAAAAGACAATCATAATACAATTTTATTTAATGCATTTGTTTGTGGAAAAATGACTACTCTTACAATGGGTGGCGGTAATACCGATAATGTTTATATTGATCAAGACAATAGACGGACCTTTGCTGAAGCACTAAAAGAACAGCATCCCGATATTGTAGAAATAGTTTATAGGTACCGACGTTGGCACCATCACGTTGATTACTCTGGTTTTAAAAAGAATAAACTTGAGTTACGTGATGACTATGTTAAGAAAACTGGTATAAATGAATATGGAATGAAGATGGTTAAATTAACCGAAGCACAGCACGAGTTGCATAAAGCGACCTTCGGCAATACGGAGAATAGATATTATGACTAAAAAGAGTAAAGCATCAAGCTTGTTTGTACTTGATGGAACCGAGGAAGATTACGCACAAAACTACTGGGAAGATATGCCAGAGTTTGAGCAGAATGATTTAGATATTTATGGATCAATGAATATTGCTTTTCGTACAGAAGAGGACTTCAGAGCATTTGTTCAACTTATTGAACAGCCGAGTGTATCTATTAAATCACGTGGAGTTTACTACCCAGTTAGAGCAAAGAGTGAGAACACATTGCTCCGTTGGATGCCTGATGAAGAATAAACTTTACAGAAACCTTTAAATGTGATATAATTATATTATGATAGACATTACAATATTTAAAAATCAATTCGACAATAAGACTCATCGTAAGATGAGCTTTGCCGATAAAGATCAGTTTCTTGGATTTCTATCACAGTTATCAAAGAAACCCTTGGAGGGTAAAAGAAATGCGCAACTTATTAGTCCGGCTGTATATGTCGATGGTTCTACTAGAGCCAACAAAAATGTTTCTCATTGGGCAGGTTGGTGTGCTGTTGATGTTGACGATTATGTCTTTGAAGGAAAACTGAAGGAAGTTTTAGATGAAAAACTCTCATGGGGGTATATTTGCTACAGTACTGCTAGCAGCACGATTGAACAACCAAAATTTAGATTGGTTTTCCAAATCAAAGGAAACGTCCCCGCTGAAAGAATTAGACACTTCTGGTTTGCGCTCAACCAAGAACTTGAAGGAATGGGAGATAAACAGACTAAGGATCTCAGCCGAATGTACTTCATACCGGCCGAGTACAAAGATGCGAATAATTTCTTTTTCAGTAATCCTGGCGTGTCTATTGATCCCTATGAGTTAATGTCTCGGCATGAGTATAATGAAAAGAAAAACTCAAATAACTTTTTGGATAGACTACCAGAAAGTTTACAAGAACAAGTAATTGCTTATAGACAAACTCAATTAACTAATACCGATATCACTTGGACTTCTTATCTTGATTGCCCATTCTGGCCAAAACACTTAGCAACAGAATATATGATGATTGCTGGAGAAGGTTGGTATCGTAAGATGTATGCAATTATGGTTAGAGTAGCAGCTACTGCTATCTATAGAGAGTATCCAATTACTGCTGATGAAATTGCTACACTATGTAAACAATTTGATATGGCTAACGGTAACTGGTATGAAAACCGACCAATGAGAACTGAAGCAGATCGTGCTTTAGAATATGTACACAGAAATTAATGATTTACAATAACCGAAAAATGTGATATACTTACAGAATATTATTCACTAAATTTATATTATGGAGATTACAGAATATGGAGACTATTGCTCAACGTATGCGCAAAGTTGGTACTTACCTCGGATACTTTGATATCCAACCCTATGAGAATGTGAATGAAGATAGTCCTAATTTTGGTGTATCTTACGACAGACTTATTTTCCACGCAGTACTTAAACGGCGAGAGTTTATCGCCTTTGGTGATCTAGTGTATTTTATGTACATTAACAATGATCTAGTCAAAGTCGGTAAAGCCGAAGGTGCTATTGGCTGGGCTGGTAGAATGAACACTTACAGAAAAGATCCTGCTGACGATGCTACCAATAAAAAAATTATGGATATTATGAAAGAGGACTATAGTGTTGTAGAACCCATTTATGTGTATGCTATTTCAGTTCCAAGAGTTTCTTCAGATTACTATTGCAACTTAACAGATTCTGCAGTATGTGTATCAATACCACGTGCAGGTAAAGTTGAGACATATCTCACTGAATGTGTAGAGGCTCAAGGTGAACAATTAATCTTTTGCAATCAAAAAACCTAATCATATATATAATGTATAAACAAAATTTGAAGGATATAACATGAAGAACAAAGTTGCCATTCTCGGTCACGGGTATGTAGGTAAAGCAGTAGAGTACGGCTTTTCAAATAAAAAGAATAAAATCCAATTAATTGATCCACATCTTTATGATAACTGTGTTGAAGATATTGAAGATCCAACTGTATCATTTGTATGTGTACCTACACCGATGAGTAGTGATGGCAATATTGATTCTAGTATCGTCGAAGAAGTAACCGAACAATTGATGATTCGTACTTCTGGTTTAATTGTTATCAAGTCTACAGTAATACCATCAGTAGTGAAAAGATTAAGCGATAAAAATCATAGAGTAATTTATAACCCAGAATTTTTAACTGAAAGAAATGCTCTTATTGATTTTGTTAATCCTCCAATGCACGTATTTGGCGGACACGAAAATGAGACAGAGCAGCTACATAAATTCTATACAACTAATAGCCGTTGTAAACCTGCTCCAATTTTTAAGATGAGTGCTGCAGAAGCAGCTTTTGTAAAATACGGAATTAATAGTTTCCTTGCAACAAAGGTACTATGGTTCAATCAATATAAGGATATGATAGATGACTTTGGAGCTGATTTTGATAACATTTCTAGCGCTATCGGTTCTGATCCCAGAATTGGCCAATCTCACACTCAAGTTCCTGGCCCTGACGGTCGTGCTGGGTTTGGCGGCGCTTGTTTCCCCAAGGATACATCAGCTCTTATCGGATTTGATCACGGTAATATCCTCAGCGTTCTAAAATTAGTCGTGCAGGAAAACAGTGTTTATCGTAACCAGTATGAGTTAGATAGCCGAGAAAAAGAACAGAATGTTGTTTACATTGAGTCAAATGTATAGTATAATAGACAGATTATAAGGAAGTTAAAATGAAAAAACATATAATGGTAACAGGTGGTGCAGGCTTTATTGCTTACCATCTAATACAAAAACTTATTAAAGATGGCTATGAAGTATCTGCATTCGACAACTACAATGATTATTATGATCCAAAGTTGAAACATAAACGTGCAGAGGAATTAATGTCTCTTGTTAATGTAGATGTACTTAATTGTGATCTAAAACAAGAAGAGGATCTGACTGATCTAGTTAGTGCTTACAAACCAGATGCTATTATCCATTTAGCTGCTTATGCTGGCGTAAGACATTCTTTGAGTGAACCACAAACATACATTGATAATAATATTACTGGAACACAAAATCTTATTAATGCTTGTGAAAAAGCAGATGTTCAGCATGTAGTGTATGCTTCAACTTCTTGTACTATGGCGGGTAATGAATTACCGTGGAATGAAGATGAGAAAACTGGTTATCAATTGAACCCATATGGCTATTCTAAATCAGCTAATGAAAACCAGATGATGTCCAGTAAAATTAAATTTACAACTGGTCTTCGGTTCTTTACTGTTTACGGACCATGGGGTCGCCCAGATATGGCTCTATTTGACTTTACTAAAGATATTATTGCAGGTACACCAATCAAGCTATTTAACTATGGCGACATGGTTCGTGATTTTACTTATGTAGATGATATTGTACAAGGCGTTGGCTTAGTTCTAAAAGATAGTTTTGATCGTGATAGTGAAGATACATTCGGCGAGATATATAATATTGGTTACGGAGACCAAGTTAAGTTATTTGATTTTGTAACTGAGATTGAAGCTAATCTTGGTCGTGTAGCACAACGCGAGTTAGTTAAAATGCATCCAGCCGATACACGTGAAACTTGGTCCGATACAACTAAAATTCGGAAGCTAGGTTACAATCCTACTACATCTATTGAAGATGGAGTGGCTAATTTTATAACATGGTATAAAGGATATTATAATGTCAACTGATGCAGCAACACAACTTATGACTGAAGCCGCTAAATTTCATGGAATTACATATGCACAACTTCGGCATAGAATTACATCTGGTGGCGAAAGCCTTATGCAACCATATTATGAAAGCAAAAGCTGGAAAGATTTATATAAAGTAGCAGAACAATGCGAGTAGGTATTACAGCCTCAACCTTTGATTTGCTTCATGCTGGTCACGTTGCTATGCTTCGAGAAGCTAAAGAGCAATGTGATCACCTAATCTGTGCACTACAGATTGATCCTACAATTGATAGAATAGAAAAGAACAAACCTATTCAAACTGTAGTTGAAAGATATACTCAGCTGGCAGCAGTAAGATATGTAGATGAAGTTATTGTATATTCTACAGAACAAGACTTACTAGATATTTTACAAATGTATCCAATTAATGTACGGATCTTAGGAGACGAATACAAGCTAAAAGAATTTACAGGAAAAAATGAATGCCGTAAACTCGGCATTGAATTACATTTTAATAGCAGAAATCACAGGTTCTCAACATCAGATTTAAGAGAACGTGTCTGCAATGAGAGGAAAAAAACCAAATGAGTTCCATTATGGATAAACTCCAGAAGAATACTAAGTTGAAAAATACTGAAATTTTATCTGAGTCAAAATTTTTTAATGAAAAAGATATGACTACAACTTCTGTTCCGATGGTCAATGTGGCACTATCAGGATCAATGGACGGTGGATTATCCCCAGGACTAACAGTACTTGCTGGTCCATCTAAACACTTTAAAACTTCCTTTGCTTTACTTATGGCAGGTGCTTATCTGGATAAACATCCGAATGCAGTAATGTTGTTTTACGACTCAGAGTTTGGTTCACCACAATCTTACTTTAAACAATTTGGTATTGATACAAAACGGGTACTTCATACACCAATTACTAATGTAGAAGAACTAAAATTTGACGTAGTAAATCAACTTGAAGGTCTTGACCGAAAAGATGAAGTAATTATTGTTATTGACTCAATCGGTAATCTTGCTTCAAAGAAAGAACTTGAAGATGCTCAGAATGAAAAGTCTGTAGCAGATATGTCTCGTGCTAAACAGCTGAAGTCTTTGTTTAGAATGTGTACTCCATATCTTGCTATGAAAAATATTTCTATGCTAGCAGTCAATCACACTTATCAAGAAATCGGTTTATTCCCTAAAGCAATTGTTTCTGGTGGAACTGGTATATATTATTCAGCTGATAATATTTGGATTATCGGTCGCCGCCAGAATAAAAAGGGTATGGAAGTTACTGGTTATGATTTTGTTATTAATGTTGAGAAGTCTCGGTTTGTTAAAGAGAAATCAAAGATTCCGATTACAGTATCATGGGAAGGCGGAGTACAAACTTATTCAGGTTTGTTAGAAGTTGCAATGCAAGGTGAGTATGTAAGGAAACCAGCAAACGGTTGGTATGAACCAATTAACCCAGAAACAGGTGAAGTGTTGGCTGGCAAGGCTCGTGAAGCACAGACCCTAGAAAAAGAGTTTTGGGATCCAGTATTTGAGCAAACCAACTTTAAAGAATTTATCAAAAAACAGTTTACAATTGGCCATAAAGCTGATATAGTATTAGAGGTAGAATAATGACAGTAGAACATATATTTTATACGGAAGGAGAGGACTATGAATTAGTCCCTCCCGCCGATCTCAAAGATGATGAAGCGGGTTGGCACCTAAGAATTTTAACGGGAGAATATGTAGAAACAGTATTAACTTTTGGAAATGTATCACTAGATGGTACAGATCCAGATGAAGATGATCCAAAAATGTCTTTTAACTTTGAAATTGTTACAACACCAGATCCCGACCTAAGTACCGAAGATGAAGATTTTCAACACTATGCAGGTGATCTGCTGTTGTCTCTTATAGAACGATCAATAAAAGAGCAAACTATGCAAGTTGAAGAGAAAGCAAAACCAGTCTCAAGGCGCTCATGAATATAGAACAAGTAATTTTAAGAAACATCTTGGTAAATGAACCTTTCATGCGTAAGGTCTTACCATTTATTAAATCTGAATATTTTGAAGGAGTTTATAATGGCTTATTTAAACAAGTTGTAAATTATGTAAATACATATAATAGATTACCTAGCCTTGAATCGTTTAAAGTAGAAATTGATGATGGTAAGTTTTCTGATGAACAATACAGACACGCAGTAGAAATTCTACCAGAAATTTTCAAAGATGATAAGATTGATTATGAATGGTTAGTTGATAAGACCGAAAAGTGGTGTCAAGATCGTGCTGTGTATAATGCTATTATGGAAAGTATATCCATAATTGATGGCAAGCATAAAGAATTGACAAAGCAGGCATTACCAGAATTGCTTAGTGAAGCCTTATCAGTTACATTTGATGCAAATATCGGTCACGATTACTTTGATGATATGGTTAATCGTTACGAATCATATCATACCACTGAGTCACGTATGCCGTTTGACCTAGAGATGTTTAATAAGATTACCGATGGTGGTTTACCAAACAAGACTTTAAATATCTGTCTTGCTGGTACTGGAGTTGGTAAATCTTTGTTTATGTGTCACATGGGTGCGGCTGCTCTAACTCAAGGTAAAAATGTTCTTTATATTACTATGGAGATGTCCGAGGAGAAAATCTCGGAAAGAATAGATGCCAACTTGCTAAATATCCCTATAGATCAACTTGATACATTAAGTAAAGATCAGTTTACAGAAAGGGTTAGAAAAGTACAAACATCTACAAATGGTAATCTTATTGTTAAAGAGTATCCAACAGGACAAGCCCATTCTTCACACTTCCGTGGCCTTTTAAATGAATTAAAACTAAAAAAGAAATTTAAACCAGATATCATTTTCATTGATTATCTAAATATCTGTGCTTCATCAAGAATGAAAGGCATGGGAGGATCAATTAATTCGTACACATACATTAAAGCAATTGCTGAAGAATTACGTGGACTTGCAGTCGAGTTCAACGTACCGATCATCTCTGCAACGCAAACGACTCGTACTGGTTTTGGTAACTCGGATGTTGGGCTTGAAGATACGGCCGAGTCTTTTGGACTACCCGCTACGGCAGATTTAATGTTTGCTTTAATTTCAACAGAAGAATTGGAAGCAGCAGGCCAGTTAATGGTTAAACAATTAAAGAATAGATATAATGATCCTACTCAGAATAAAAGATTTATCATTGGAGTTGATAGATCAAAGATGAGATTGATGGATATAGATAATCCAACCGAGGGCGTTATGAATGATACGCCAGCATTTGATAATAGTAAACAGGGTCAGGATCAGAAGAAGTTTAAAGATTTTAAATTTTAGGAGATTAAATGTTACCTGATGAAATGGAAGCAGAAAAAAATAGAAAGATTATATTAGCTCAAGCACAACGAATAGAGATACTAGAAAAAAATGTAGCTGATTTGCAACAACAACTATATGAAGAATATATCCATAATATAAAAAGGTATAAAAGGGTGAAAGATTATGAGAGCAGGGAAGGTCTGGGGTAGTACAGAACTTATAGAAGCAAATAATGCTTTGGAGTTTCATAGAATTGAATTTGAAACTGGTACGTGTTCTAAACATAAACACGAATTTAAATGGAATGGCTTTTATGTTGAATCTGGTATTATGATGATCAGAGTTTGGCAGAATGATTATGATTTAGTTGATGAAACTGTTTTACAAGCAGGGGAATATACTAAAGTCAAACCAGGTGTTTATCACCAATTTGTAGGAATTGAGCCAGGTGTAGCCTTTGAGTTATATTGGGCAGAATTTAACCATAACGATATTATTAGAGAGACAGTAGGTCACGAATGATTAAAGCAAAGCTAATGGGTTACACTCAAGTACATGAGTCACCCGCATTAGGTAATATTCAAGAACTTGTAGCATTTTGTGCAAGAGTATCTAATCCCTCAAATCAAATTAATAGTGAGACAAGTGAAAAACTCATTAAGTATTTGATAAAACATAAACATTGGTCTCCACTTGAAATGGTTTCGGCAACCATGGAAGTTAAGTGTACACGAGATATTGCACGACAGCTTTTACGGCATCGGTCATTCTCTTTTCAGGAATTCAGTCAACGCTATGCTGATCCAGCAGATCAAGAGTCGCTATATGTATTGTCAGAAGCTAGGCTTCAAGATACAAAAAATAGACAAAACAGCATTGATTCAGATGATGAAGACTTGCAAGCCGCATGGAATTTACAACAACAAAATGTAATTGATCAAGCTAAAAAAGCATATGACTTTGCAATCTTTAATGGAATTGCCAAGGAGCAAGCACGTAAAGTGTTACCCGAAGGACTTACTATGTCTACATTATATGTAAACGGAACACTTCGTTCTTGGATACACTATATAGAACTAAGGAGTGCAAACGGTACTCAGAAAGAACATATGGAATTAGCTAGGGCTTGCGGAGAAGCAATAGCAATTATATTTCCACTAGCAAAAAATTTAACATCAGGAGACTAAAAATGGGAAAAAAACTCTCAACTTATTATTCAGATTCCAGTGAAGATTATTGTGAAGTACATTTTAATTATAAAGAAGAATTTGCTTATATAAAATATTTCACGGCTGACGGTACAAGATATTTTGAAGAGTTTTTTCCTAATAAGGCTTTGTGTTATGTTGAAGATGCTGCAGAGAACTGGGCTTTAGGCTATAAAGATTTATCACCTGAGCATCATACACAATATACATTAAAGTTTCCAAATATGTAAAATAATGCTTTACATATCTTTCCTAATGTTTTATAATGAGTATACAACAGCAAAAAAGAAAAGATAGAGGCACTATTATGAAACTGAAGTATGTAGCAATAGTATTTACAAACATATGCGTAGCATCAGGTTTTGGTTACGTTGCGTATGAAGTACATAAGAGAATGAATATTGAAGCAGTTATGGCTACAGAAGCCGTACAAATGAGGGCAGAAGAAATAGCTGCAGAGATACAATTTGAGCAAGAGCAATTAGCTGATAAAGCAATCCAACTAGAGTGTCTTGCTACAAATATATATTATGAAACAATGGCCAAATCATTAGCAGGTGCTATGGCTGTTACAGACGTTGTATTAAATAGAGTAGAACACGAAAAATATCCAAGTACACCTTGCGATGTTGTTCACCAATCATATCTAAATGATAAAGGAGAACCTCTATTAAATAAGTGCCAATTCAGTTGGTACTGTGATGGAAAAGCTGATGAACCACAGAATGCAGATTCTTGGTTACTATCTCAAAACTATGCAAAAATTATAATGGATGGTAAGTGGAGAGGAATTACAGAAGGCGCAACTCACTACCACGCACCTTACGTTAGTCCAAAGTGGGCCAAGTCCTTTACTGCAATCGGACATATTGGCGAACACTTATTTTTTAGAATGGAAAGTAAATAATGGCAAACTTAAACAACAATCGCAGCATGAATAAACAATACTGGGATCCTCAAACTCCACCAACTGAGCGTCTTATTACGCAAGAAGAGATTGATAATAATCTCGGAAGTTTGTTTAATGAACTACATGCAGCAGTGATGCCCAACAGCGGTCTCACCGATGCAGGTGATGAAATAGAATATAAATTCAATGAAAGAAATTATATTGATGAATTCCAGCAGTATATAGATAAGACATATGAAGGACATTACTCTACAAATAAATTTCAGTCTACTGAAGTCATTATTGACCGAGGTAACGGTACTGGGTTTTGTATGGGTAATGTAGATAAGTATTCTAATCGCTATGGAAACAAAGGTACTCGTGAAGATGCACGCAAAGACCTGATGAAAATACTACACTATGCATTAATTCAGTTGCACGTTCATGATAATGATCTGTAACTATATAAATATTAAGTTATAACCAAACAAAGGAAAAACAAATGAAAACTCTTACTCTCGCCACCGTTGCCATGCTATCGGCAACATCACTTTCAGCAGCCGATCTTGGAGGTGGATTTAGTTTAGGCGGAGAATTGGACGTCAATGCAAATTTGACAGATAATGTTGAGTCATATACACTAAAGCCAATTGCTGGATATACAATCGGCGGTATTAATTTTGAAGCCAACACTATTGTTAATCTTGACAAAATTAGTGACTATAAAATCAACCTTGCATATGAAGCTACATATGACGTACATTCTTCTTTAGAACTTTATGGCAGGATGAAAACAAATGATAGTTGGAATACAGATGATGTTACTTTCGGGGCTACATTCTCTTTCTAATAACAAAAATAATTACAGAAAAGGCACTTTATGTGCCTTTTTTACTTTACATATACCAGTGTTTGTACTATAATTATTATACAAGCTAAAATAGAGAAATCAAACTGGAGAGTATATAATGGCACATCAAGTTGAAATGATTAATGGCGTAGCTCAAATGGCCTACGCAGGTGCACTTCCATGGCACGGTCTTGGAGAAGCAGTTAGCAATGATTTAACTCCTCATCAAATGATGGAAAAAGCAGGATTGAATTGGGAAGTAAATAAAATCCCAATGAACTTTACCAACTCAGGTGGTAAACTCCAAACGATCCCAGAAAAAGCAGCACTGGTTCGTTCTAGTGACTCAAAAGTCCTAGACATTGTAGGAGAAGGCTGGAACCCTATTCAAAACACTACGGCGTTTAACTTCTTTTATGAGTATGTACTAGCTGGCGATATGGAAATGCATACCGCAGGTAGTCTTAAAGGCGGTAAGCACATCTGGGCTTTAGCTAAAGTTAAAGAAAGTTTTGATGTATTCGGTGAAGATACAATTGAATCTTTTGTACTTTTCTCAAATCCTCACCAATACGGTAAATCAGCAGACGTTAGGTTTACACCAATCCGAGTTGTTTGCAATAACACTCTAAGCATGAGCCTTGGACAATCGGCTGATAGATCAGTACGGATCGGTCATGCAACACCGTTTAATCCAGATAGTGTAAAAGAGACACTAGGTATTGCTTCTGAGAAATTTGCTAAGTACAAAGAAATGGCTGAATTTCTCGGTTCTAAAAGAGTATCAGCTGAGTCACTTCTCAACTTTTACAATACTGTGTATCCACATAGTGCTAAGCCAGTTGTTAATCCAACTGAAGAAAAGCAGCTATCTCGTCCAGCAAAACTTTGCTATGATGCTCTTAATACACAACCAGGTGCACACTTTGCCGAAGGTTCATGGTGGCAGGCTTTTAACTCTGTAACATATGTTACAGATCACGTTCAAGGTAATAGTGCAGAGAATAGATTACATTCTCAGTGGTTTGGTGGAAATCAAGCACGTAAATTAAAAGCTGCAGAGGTTGCTGTAAAGATGGCAACTGCCGCTTAATAAAACAGGGGAGCCTCGGCTCCCCCATCCTTAAAGGGAATATGTAATGAGTGATTATAACTGTGACAACTGGGTCATTATCAAGATGAAAGGTGATGACCCACATTACCGACTTCTTGTCGGAACCTCAGGGGGTTACTTAGATGGCGACAGTTGGCGTATGAACAGTGGCATTACAAAGGTAGAAGAGGACGAAGCATTCTACTACTTTTATGGGTCTAGTGGGTCTCGATATCGTAGTTGTAAAGAGTCGTACACGCTGAGGATGAATAATGCTCATATCTGGGATCAGCTTCAGAAACTTCATGGCGACAAAGTTGAGATGATGCCAGAAGATACAGACTGGATAAATATGGATTGGATTATCAAATGAAATTTATTGCTGCAATGGACCATAGTGGTGGATCAACAGGCGGAGTACTTGATCGGTATGAACAAACATATACCGAAGAAACTAAAATGGATTTGATCCATGATATGCGAACACGAATGATTAATGCTCCAAGTTTTAACGGAGATAATATTTGGGGAACAATTCTTTATAAAGACACAGTCCTACGTGGAGTGTCTGCTACTCTTTTGGAAAAAGAGATTGTATCATTCCTAAAAGTTGATAGTGGAGTTATCTTTAGTGGTATGCTCAAACCATTTAATCTTGGCGAAATGATTAATATTGCAAAAGAACATCGTTGTGTCGGTACAAAGATGCGAAGCATTGTTTATTCCAAAGACGTACTAGAACCAATTGTAAAAGAACAATTTGAACTAGGTCAACAGATTTTTGAAAACGGACTTATTCCTATTATTGAACCAGAAGTTCCTATAGATCATATGAATAAATCAGAACTTGAGACCATGCTAGACGCTTCATTGAAAGCACATCTTGCTAGATTTAAAGGTCAATGTATTCTAAAATTAACTTTACCTGAAATCAATGGTCTTTATAGTGATTACTCTAATCACCCTAAAGTTGTAAAAGTTGTTGCACTTAGCGGTGGTTATAGTACAGAAGTTGCTTGTAAAAGACTATCAGAACAAAGTGCTATGGGAGCAAGTTTTAGTCGAGCACTTTCCGAAAATCTATATGCTAGTCAACGTGATGTAGATTTTAATTCATCTCTTGCTTGGAATATTAAAAGAATCAGTGAGGCTTGTTCAGTTTAATGAAATATGTAATTGATATTGACGGTACTATTTGTAATGAAGTATTTAATAATAACGGCACAAAGAATTATGCTCTACATGAGCCTGCAATGGATCGCATTGCAAAGGTAAACAAACTATATGATGCAGGGCATACTATTAAATATATGACAGCCCGAGGCGCAGTTAGTAAAGTTGATTATTATGATCTAACCAAGAAACAACTGGATAGTTGGGGTGCTAAATACCATGAGTTGAGTGTCGGAGAAAAAGAACATTACGATGTTTGGATTGATGACAAAGCATATTGGAGTGAAAACTTTTTTAGAAAATCTGGAGAAAGCTATGAGTAAATGGATATATGAATGTTGGAATGCAGTAATGGATTATGAAAAGAATCCCTTGAGTAATATTCCAGATGTTCAGACACGACATATGATTATGCAAGTTTTAGCTTGGATGTGGTGCATTGCATTTGGATTTATTGTAAGTAATCTATGGGCTGGTGTAATTAGTATGATGGCTCACATTGTATTAATAGGAGCAATAGCAATTACTGTAGCAACATTTGAAACAGCAAAATCTAATCCACAATTATTTACAAGAAGAAAACGTGTAGATGGTTATAACGGTAGACAAAATAACGGAGAGCACAACTAGATGGATAGAGTACGGGTTAATTCTAATACTCAGGCATCAAGTTTAATAGAGCCAAAAAGAACTATGGTTGACCCGCCTAACGGATGGAGATACGGGTTCCCTAAAATGCTTCCTCTAATTCCAAAAGAAGGTAAAGATTTTAAGTTAACAAGGTGGTTAGTATCAGAAGGATATCCACAACATGAGATAACAGACTTAGGTGCTGCATTTCATGTAAGGGTATGGGAAGTATAAGGATGAATAGAGAAAAGCAATTATGGAAAAAGGTAAAGAAAATGGATCTAGGAAACCCGATAATCACGACACTAGTTGGACTGGTTATTTTTTATATTGGACTTAAAACATTCTCGGGTGGTATGAAGTCCATGGGTAATATGGAACATCTAAATTGGTTCTTAGGTAGTCCAATATATATGTTCTTCGGTGGTATTATTATGACTTTGTTATGGCAATCCTCTTCTTTGTCTACAACGGCTATTATTGCTTTAGTTGCTTCAGGAGCACTCCCGCTTCCAGCTGCAATTGCATGTGTGCTAGGTGCAAATCTCGGAACTACTGGAACCATATGGTTAGCTGGTTTCTTTGTATCTGATGGAATGCCAAAGGGAGATACATTAAGAATTGCTATGGCTCATACTGGAATGAACTTACTTATGGCTCTTGCTTTACTACCATTTGTTGGAAGAATAGGTCAATTTTTAATGAAGTTTTAGCAATAATAATTCATTTTAGGGGTTTACAAGCTTTGAGGGTTGAGTTATAAAAGTATAACGAAACAAACTAGAAAGAGAGCCTCCAAATGACTAAGTTTAACAAATCAGATTTTGAATATTACGGTGGATACTTACATTACACAGGCACTTATGATAATGCAGAAGTTTGGCCTGCAATCACTAAAGGCGGTACCAAAGTTCACCCATCAAGAGTCGGTAAGCAGAAGCCACTTTTCATTGCTCGGTTTAAGCACAGCGGACCATTTACTAAAGCCAAGTTCCTTGCACAGCTTATCAAAAACTTCACAGTTGAAGAGTATGTAGAAGCAAGAAACCAAGATGGACTAGATAGTTCTCCACTTCAAATTCTTCGGAATAAAAATGAAGATTGGTACTACAAAGTATTGTTTGCCTGGAAGAAGAAAACTGCACCAGGAAGATACTTGCATCTGGACTAAATAAATCCTCCCTATAAAGGAGTCCTTCGGGGCTCCTTTTTTTGTATAAATATTATAGATAGGGAGAATTAAATGGCCGAACTAACAGAGACCCAAGAAGGTACACGACAAGCACAAAAAGGTTTTATCTATGAAAGAAATGTCTTTGATGCTTTGAAGAAACCAGTCTTTAATATTATCCCTGATGGGTTTAGTCCAGCTGGTGCATCATCTAATCAACCAGACTTGAAAATACAAAAGATGATGAAAACTAACCCACCAAGAGTAGCAAAAAGTGGAGTTGAATTAAAGATTTCTGCTGCGGCTGCTGGGTCTCTTAAAATAGAATATAATCCAGATGCAAGACAGGGTAGCAGATGGGCTGTAGGTAAAGAAGGTGAATTGAGTAAAGAAAAGAAATTCATTCAATCAGTGGCTGCAAGAGAGAAAATTGCACAAAAATTAAATGCAAAACCAGAGGACGGCGGTTGGAGAACCAATAAGACACCATTTGCTTATATGGCACGTAAGGACAAAAGATCCGTTCCTCCGATGGAAAGATACGAGCAAGATATGAAAATGTATAAAAGCATTACAGGTTCTATGGATGCACGATACATTGAAAGATATTACAATTTAAAAGACACTTACTATATAAATATTGGTACAAGGGGTTTCTATTTACTTGGAACAAAAAACCCTCTAAACATAAATCGAGCAAGGAGCGCCAAAGGATCTTATGAACCTATTATACCATTTTCTAGTGTTGCTCAAACATCTTGGAGGGCAAGAGTACAGAAGAAAACAGAGGCAGGTGGATATCAGTTCACGTTAGAATTTGTGTTTACTATACCTGCATATAATCGGTCTCCTTTAAATATCGGACCGATTAGATCAGATGGCAAGACAGTTGATATTTACAACATAAGGGCGCAAGCGGATAATCTACAGAGTATATTCGGAATGGGTCGTTAGCGATATTTGTTATTAATGTAAAATAATGGAGAATAACAATGATCGACCCACTCACAGCAATAGCTGCTGCATCGGCCGCATATAAAGGACTTACTAAAATAGTCCAAGCAGGGCAAGAACTTGAAAATTGTACAGACCAATTAGGAAAATGGTTTGGTGCACTTAATGATATTAATAGAGCAGAAGAACAAAGAAAAAGACCACCATTACACGCTAAGTTAATGGGTTCTGGTTCCATTGAGGAAGAAGCCTTTGCTATAATATCACATAAGAAAAAGATGAAAGAACAAGAAAAAGAAATTATGTTTATGTTGAATATGAGATTTGGTCCTAATACATGGGACGAAATGATGGAGTTAAGACGAGCAATTAAGAAAGAACGTGAAGATACCATATACGCCGCCGAAGAGTTTAAGCATGCAGTTTTAAATGGTGCAATTATGCTTGCATTATCATTTGGTATAATATTTGCGGTATTTGGTGGAGTTTATTTAATCGGAACGGTACAAAACCCACCTTGGTGGTAAATTAACTGTTTACAAGCTATTCATTATATGATATTATAAAGTTATATGATAAATAGGAGAAATAATTAATGTTAACCTTTAGTCAACTCAAAGAACAAAAAAACATGCACATGACTCATATAGAGGATAAAGTCCTTTATGGTGGTGTGAAAGGAACAAGACAGGCTATACTTGCACTTCGAGAGTTGCGAGATATGCTAAAAGGAGAACATGATGGAACAGTTAGTGTTAAATGGGATGGTGCTCCTGCTATTTTTGCTGGCATTGATCCGTCTGACGGTAAGTTTTTTGTTGCTAAAAAATCAATATTCAATAAAAATCCTAAAGTCTACAAGTCGGCATCTGATGTCAATTCTGATACTACAGGTGATCTTGCTCAAAAGCTGGTGCTTGCTCTAAAGTATCTACCAGAGTTAGGTATCACAGGTGTTATTCAAGGCGACTATTTATTTGAACAATCAGACTTAAAGAAAGAAAAAATCAAAGGAGATGACTATGTCACTTTCCACCCTAATACAATTCTATACGCAATCCCAGCCAACTCTCAAGAAGCAAAAGAAGTACAATCTGCTAAACTGGGTATTGTCTGGCATACAACATATAATGGCGCAAGTTTTCAAGAGATGAGAGCATCGTACGGCGTGAATGTATCTAAATTTAAAAAGTCCAAAAACGTGTGGTCACAAGATGCTATGTTAACTGATATGACCAACTATACTATGTCAAAATCAGAAACGGAGACTGTAAATGATCATCTACAAAAAGCTGGTAAACTTTTTAACCAGATTAATTCAACTACCCTTAAAACTCTTGAAGCTAATCAAGAGTTGGCTAAACTCATTGAAATGTTCAATAATACTTATGTTCGGAAGGGTGAAATCGTTAGTAGTCCGGCTGCTCATGCTACCAAGCTTGTTACTTGGATATCTGAAAGGTATGCTAAGGAAATAACTAAGTTAAAGACCGAGAAGGGAAAAGCAGGTAAACAAGCCAAACTAGATAGTATTCTGAGTTTCTTTTCTGGGTCTAATAAAGTATCATTAATTAAGATGTTTGAATTACAGCAAACCATTGTTTTGGCTAAACTAAACCTTATAAATATACTTAATAAGCTATCAAAGACAAAAACTTTTGTTAAGACCAAAAACGGATATAAGACGACTGGTCCAGAAGGTTACGTTGCTATAGATAGACTTGGTGGTGGTGCTGTTAAAATAGTTGATAGGATGGAATTTTCCTACAATAACTTCTCAGCTGATATATTAAAGGGATGGGATAAACCAGGAAGGTAAAAGATGACTAAGTCATTAGAAGAAATACGTGAGAACCGTATTGTAGAAGAAAAGTGTGAAGATTGCGGTTGCGACATGGACAATCCAAAAGACGATTGTGATTGTAGTAACCATACGAATGTGGATGAAGCACTAACTATTTCACAGCGCCGTAATAAGTCAATCAGCATGAAAAGAAATAAAGCAAAAGTTGCTATTGGTAGAAAACGTGCCGCGAAAAAGATGGCTAGTAGTGCAGTTATTGGCAAGCGTGCTCAAAGACAAGCACGTAATCAGATGGCTAAAAAGTTCACTAAAGATGTACCAAAAAGTGATTTAAGTCCAGCGAGAAAAGCTGCAATTGAGAAACGCTTAGATAAGATGAAAGGGCGTATTAATAGAATAGCCAAGAAATTGGTTAAAGACGTCCGTAGAAAAGAAATTGAAAGAAAGCGCGGCTAGATTATGAAGTATAGTTTTTCCGACTATTTAATTGAAGCGGAAGGTGCGGTATATTTTACTTTTGGTAGAATGAACCCACCAACCGAAGGTCATGGTAAGTTACTTGATAAATTATCAAGTTCTGCCAGAAATGCTCCTTATATGGTATTCCTATCTCAAACAAATGATAAGAATAAAAACCCACTACAGTATAAAGATAAAATAAAATTTGTTAGAAAAATGTTTCCAAAACATGCACGACAAATTATACTTGATACCAAAATTAAAACTCCAATGCATGCCTTAGACCACTTATATAACAAAGGTTATAAAAAAGTTGTTATGATTGCAGGTAGTGATAGAGTAGTAGAATGGGATCTTCGACTTAATAAATACAACGGAAAAAAGAGACACGAAGGTTTCTATAATTTTGAAGGTGGTATTAAAGTTGTATCAGCTGGAATTAGAGACCCAGACTCAAAAGATGTAGAAGGTTATTCTGGTACTAAGCAAAGAGAATCAGCTAAGGCCAATGACTTTCAAACATTCTCACTAGCACTTCCAAGAACAATGTCTGATAAAGATGCTAAAACTCTTTTCAATACTGTTCGGACTGGCATGGGTCTCAAAGAAGAAAAAGCATTTAAAAACCACGTTGAATTTAACCCTGTTTCAGAAACTCGTGAGGCATATGTCTCTGGAGATTATCTGAAAGAAGGCGATAAAGTGATCGTTAAAGATAGTGAAGAAATTTGCAAAGTTACTATGTTAGGTGCAAATTATGTTATAGTAGAATCCAGTTCAGGTAAAAGATCACGTAAGTGGCTTGATGCAGTTGAATTGTTAAAAGAAAAGAAAAAAGATCAACCTGAAGAAGGAACACCTGCAGCTACAGAAAAAATGAAAAAAGCTGTAGCTGGTCAGAAATCGTTTAAAGCATATATCGGAGCAACAAATGAAAAAGTTTAAAAAATTTATGGATGAGGGTGAAAAAGGTGGACTATGGGATAACATTCATAAGAAACGTGCACGTATTAAAAAAGGTTCAGGCGAAAAGATGCGTAAACCTGGATCAAAAGGCGCCCCAACTAATGCAGATTTAAAAGCTGCACAGAACTAGATATGAAAACCTTTAAATCTATTAGAGAAAAAGATAAGCATTATCGTTCCACTAAGTCTGGAGCAGGTATGACACAAAAAGGTGTTGATGCTGTAAATAGAAAGACTGGTGGAAACTTACAAACTGCAGTTACTGGTAATCCTAAACCAGGATCTAAAGATGCGGGTAGAAGAAAATCATTCTGTGCTAGAATGGGTGGAATGAAAGGTCCTATGAAGGATGATAAAGGCCGCCCTACAAGAAAAGCTATGTCACTAAAAAGATGGAAATGTTAAGACAATGATGAAATTCCAAACATTTAACGAGTCGGCCCTGTCCGCGCTTAGAACAGCCACTAAAGCACATGCAGGACAAACTAGAAAAAGCGGCGGTGCGTATATTAACCACCCTAAAGAAGTTGCCCGCTTTGTAAAACAATTTAAAAAGTCGAATAACTTATCAGCTATGATTCAAGCTGCTTATCTTCACGACACTCTTGAAGATACTGATACGACATATCAAGACTTAGTTAAACAGTTCGGCGCTCTTGTAGCTGATATGGTCCAAGAATTAACTACCGATAAAGCAGCATCTGATGCAATTGGTAAAGGTGAATACATTGCAAATAAAATGGCTAAAATGTCCAGTTGGGCACTAGTTGTTAAGTTAGCAGACAGACTTGCCAATGTGCAAGATATAGATACGAGACCAGCAGACTTTCAAAAGAAGTATGCAGCTCAAACTACATTAGCAATTAAAAAATTAAGAAGTGATCGGTACTTGAGTAAAACTCATAACAAGATTATAACTGCAATTGAGAAGAAAATTAAAGAATATGTGTAAGTATAAATAAATTTAATGGGGCACCACTATGGCTGAGGAAAATGACCAGGTTAGATTAGACCGAATAGAACAGAAGTTGGATAAGTTGGCTGAAGCACTAATCACAATTGCACGTTTTGAAGAAAAAATGGATGCTTATAATGAGTATCGTCTAAACTCGTGGGAACGAATGAATAAGTTTTCAGAAAAATTAGATAACATAGAGAAAAAAGTTGACGAAAATGCTCACACAGTTACTGTTATTAACAAACTGTTTTGGGTTGCAATAGTTGCGGCGTCTGGCGCCATAGCAGCACAAGTATGGATGTAAAAGGAAAAAACCATGAAACATAATAACAGTCTGAGTGCCATACTATTGTCACTCAAAGAGAAAAAACTTCACCCTAACCAAAAAGAGTTAGACAAAGATGGTGATGGTGATATCGACCCTAAAGATTTTGCTATGCTTAGAAAGCAAGCAGGCAAGATCAATAAGAAAAAAGATAAAGAAGAAGTTGAAGAAGCGCAGATGGATAAAATGAAAAAGGTTAGCAAAGGGTTTGATGATCGCCGCAGCGCCACGCTCCATAATGATCACCTAGTGGGAAGTAAAAAGGCTTCAGGCAAAAGCTATGTTGACAAACACTCAGATGGAAAATTTTACGTTGTTGATGTGAAAGAAGAATCAGTCAATGAATTGAGCAAGAAAACTCTTGGTAGTTATGCCAAGAAAGCTATGACTGATAAAGATACACAAAGTCGCTTTGCCACCGAATATGAAAAGCGTGGAATGGCAGCTAAAAGCACTGCAGTGCAGCACAAGAATTTCAAAAAAGCAAACCGTGCAGATGATAAGTTTCGTAATCGTACAACTGGTATCAACAAAGCTATTGATAAACTGACTAAAGAAAGCAGCCTAGACGAAATCAGCAAAACAAAGATGGGTCAATATATCAATCGCGCTCATTCTGATAAAGACACTCAGACTAAACGTGCAGGTATGTTTGATAAAAAAGGCATGGATGCTGATAAAGACAAAGATATGTACAAGCAATTTGATAACGCTGATAAGGCTCGTAAGAAAGCTGCAAACAGAACGGCTGGTATTGGTAAAGCGGTTAATAAACTGACTAAAGAATCCAATATCTCAAATAAGTCGGCTGATAAAAAACCAGAAGAATATACTGATGAAAAAGGTATGAAGCGGACTAGAATGGTTCCTGTAGACAGACAAGTTTTAAAAGATGCAATGCCTTCACAAGCTGATGCAATTAAAGCGTTGAATAAAAAGACTGCTGCTCAGAAAGCTAAAAATACAGATAAACTTAAAGCTGCGGGTAAGATGATGCCTACTAAGGAATCAATAGGTAAAACAGCTGGAGATAGTAGTTATCATAATCTGCAAAAAGCAAAAAGAATGGCTTCTAAAGATGGCCACGACTATGATAAGTTACCAGCATATGACCGTACACATGATAAACACAGAGAGTATTACGATAACAAAGCTAAAACAACAAAAGAATCAACTGACTGGCCTATCTATAGAAGAATTATGGAAAAAGCTAATCATACATCTGATTCAAAAACATCCGAGCCAATGGATAGTAAACTACAACCATTTGAGAAAAAAATGGTAGATGCTCATAAAGTTACTCCTCCAAATGAACTTGTAGATGTAAATAAAGCAATTGAAAAAAATCTAAAGACTTTGTCAACAGCACCTATTAAACAAGCTGCTAAACCAAACGGTCAATAAAGGATGGAAAATGATTAACGACACTAGTACTGCTAAAATAGCAGAAGCGTATAGAAAGATGGTAGCAGATCAAAACAAGCCTGCTCCAGAGCCAACGCCTGCTCCAATTACAGAGGAAAAATAATGTTAAAAGCCCCACCATGGTGTGAAAATGCCATTCCAACTCCAGAAGGGTGGACTGATCCAGATACGGGTGAAGTTTATGTTTCTACAAATTTTACTGCTGAACAAATGAACACATGGGGTAAATCTGCTCCTGCTCCTGCTCCAGAACCTGTAGTTGAAATGTTAACTGAAGCACCTGCTTCTCAGAGCCTTTCTTCTATGAGTAAACTTGAACTTGAAGCACTGGGACGTCAGCATGGTATTGAATTGGATCGGAGAAGTTCCAAGCCAGCACTTATAAGTAGATTAAATGAGGTAATTTAAACTTATAAGTGAAGTAGACATAATGGAATTAAATCAAAGTAATTTTTATCTGTATGCAGCTAAAAACTATTATAACCCTTTAGGCGTTGATCATGATGAATTTAGTGAAGACTTGAAAAGATTTAAATATGTGAAGCGATTAGTTAACAGATATCTGGAAACAGGTGAGTTATCTGATCGCCTCATTTTAAATCATTTAATTGTTATTCATAATGTATTTGGTATAGAAGCCTCAGTTGAAATGATGGCATTAAAGTTACAAGGGGATCAATGGCCAGTAATTAAGCCTTTTTTGATTTTTCTTAGGTATATCACCAATGAAGAATTAACAGGTATTGATTTGGATAAAAAAGTTGTAGAAAGATTAAGGAAAATTTAGATGGGAATATTAACAAGAGCAGCAGACATTACATATACGCTAAGGTTTTTGCGTCTGTTGACAACACCATTTGATAAGACTACAGCATTTGAGTTAGGTATCATTGACGAGAAGGGCAAAAAGATCCGTAAGCCAAAAACAATAGCTGATCTTGCTGCCTATAATGCATTTCATAGACTTGTATTTAATATCAAAAAGTTAATTCCTGGTAAGAGATTGGGAAGCTATGTAGCTGCACTCTTTTTACTTAAAGAGAAATATGGTGTTACAATTAATAAAAAAATATTAGCTGCATCTGGAATAGATCCACTTGATCTACTATCAGAACAGACAGAATGGTTTTTATTAGAGAATAAGCAACTATCGCCTGGTGTGTATAGAATACATAATGAAAAAGTTTTAAATAATGATTGCGAAGATTTGGTAATGATGAGGGATAAAGTTAGGATTCCAGAAGATTGTTTTCCAGTTGGAGATATTTACGGTCTTGATGTATATGAAGCAATTCACTTTAGAAGCAATAAAAAAATATTCATTACAGCTGGAGAATTATTAAGATGAAGAAAAAGAAAGTTGAAGAAGATGCCCCAACTAATGCAGTTGCTCATGGCAAGGTTCCTATGGGTCCGTTTGGTAAGAGACCTGACGTTGTCGACGTCACAGACAAAAGAAGAAAAAAAGATAAACCGCCAGTAGTCCTAAAACGGTTCAGAGCATATATTAATACATGATTAGAATTTATATAGCCATAGCAATATTTACTCTTGTTGGAGGCGCCTCTTATGGTGCTTATGTAACATGGAATAAAATGCAAGCTAAAATAGAATACCAAGCAGAAATGATAGCAACACAAAAAGTTGCTCTTGCTTCATCAGCAAAAACTATTACTGATCTAAAAAATAACGCACAAGAACAAGAACAAGCAAATCGTGACTTAGCTATTAATTTACAAAAAGCTGAAGCAAGCACTGATGATTTAAGACAGAAATTGTCTGATCATGATTTGACTAGATTAACATTAAAGAAACCGGGTTTAATTGAAAGGCGAGTCAATGGTGCTACGCAATCTGTGTTTAGCGAGCTTGAGTCTATTACTGCTAAGTAATTGTACGGTCCCTGAGCCTGAAATAATAACGAATATAGAATACATTGAAAAGAGTATTCCCATTCAAGCTAGGCCAAAAGCTGTTAACATGGCTGGAGTTGAATGGTATGTTATTACTGCAGACAACTTAGATGAAGTTATTGAGAAAATTGAATCTGATAACGGCCAACTTGCTGTAATGGCTACCTCTGTTAGAGGTTATGAAAATCTTGCCCTTAATGTATCGGAACTCAAAAGATATATACTCCAACAACAGGAGATTATAGTATATTACGAAAAACAGGCTGCGTCAAAAGATACCGAAGAAAAACTTTTAAAATAGCGTTTTAAGCTATTTACAAGATCACTGTTTTAATATATAATACTACCAATCAAGATAATTTAAATACAAATTGCAAAGTCCGTTTGCGATATAAGGATGTTTTACATATGCTATTCGAAGAACAAATTTCAAGAAAACCAGATTTATACCCATGGACTAAACAGTTCATTGAAGCTATATGGAAAGGGTTTTGGACACCAGAAGAATTTAATTTCCGTTCGGACTATTCCCAATTTAAAACAGATTTAAGTTCAGAAGAACGAGAGATTGTAGTTAAGACAATGTCTGCTATCGGACAAATAGAAATTGCTGTTAAATCTTTTTGGGCCGATGTCGGTAATCATTTACCTCATCCATCTATTAAAGATTTAGGGTATGCTATGGCCAACTCAGAAGTTATCCATAATATGGCATATGAGAAAATTCTCGACGTGTTGCATTTGACTCACGTCTTTGAAGAAAACTTAAATGTTGATGTGATTAAAGGACGTGTAGATTATCTGCGCAAGTATAACAAGAAAGTGTATGCTGACGACAAGAAGCAATACATCTATTCTATTATGTTGTTTACTTTGTTTGTAGAAAATGTTAGTCTGTTTTCACAGTTCTATATTATTATGCATATGAATAGAAATAAGGCAGTGATGAAAGATTGTGCTCAGCAAGTACAATATACACGTAATGAAGAAATGCTACACGCTCAAGTCGGCATTAAGTTAATTAATACTTTACGTGAAGAATATCCAGATTTATTCGATGATGAGTTAGAAGCACGTGTACGTGAAGAATGCATTGATGCTCTTAAAGCAGAGAGTAAAGTGATTGATTGGATTATGAGTGGATACCAAACAGACGGTCTATCTGCTCCTATTCTTAAATCATTCATTGCAAAAAGAATGGCAGAATCTTTAGATCAGATTGGATTTGATAGTAGTGAAATTAAGTATGACCCAGATCTGTTACATGAGACACTCTGGTTTGATGAAGAATTGCTAGGCGCTAATATGACCGACTTCTTTCAAAAGCGCCCGGTAGAATATGCTAAAGGTAAAGGCATTAGCGCTGATGATTTATTTTAAAGGATTATATAATGACATTTAAATGGGCTAACGATGACTCAAGAACATTTCTGAGTAGAGGTTATATTGATGGAAATATGACCGTTGAGGAGAGGGTAAGAACAATTGCCCAAACCGCTGAATCAATCCTTGAAATAGAAGGCTTTGGTGACAAATTCTATGACTATATGAGCAAAGGTTATTATTCTCTTTCCTCTCCAGTATGGTCAAACTTCGGTACAAAGAAGGGTTTACCTATCTCTTGTAACGGAGTCAAGATTGAAGATAATATGGAATCAATTCTGCTTAAAGTAGCAGAAGTTGGAATGCAAACTAAAATGGGTGCTGGAACATCTGGTTACTTTGGTGCTTTGCGTTCCCGTGGAGAAGCTATTAAATCGGGTGGCACAGCGGATGGACCAGTTCACTTTATGAACTTAACTGAAACTACAGTAGATGTAGTTGCTCAGGGTAATGTACGAAGAGGTTCCTTTGCTGGTTATCTTGATATTGAATCTCCCGACATTTATGAGTTTCTTGACTGTCGTGAAGAAGGTTCTTCTATTATCAATATGAGTTTAGGTGTTTGTATCGGCGATGATTGGATGAACTCCATGATACACGGCGATCAAGAAAAGAGAACACTATGGGCAAGAGTATTGCGCAAGAGACGTGAGAGTGGTTACCCATATCTATTCTTTAAAGATACTGTAAACAATAATAAACCACAAGTCCTTAAAGATCAAGAGATTCCTATTTGGGCATCTAATCTATGTTCTGAGATTTGTTTACCGTCAAGTCAAGAATGGTCTTTTGTTTGTAATCTGGCATCTATGAATTGTGCTACATTTGATGAATGGTCTGAAACTGATGCAGTGGAAGTAATGACTTACTTCCTTGATGCCGTAATGGAAGAGTATATCGAAAAGACAGCCAATATTCCGTTTATGAAATCAGCTCACGACTTTGCTGAAAATTGGCGTGCACTTGGTCTAGGACAACTCGGATGGCATTCTTATCTACAAGCAAATAACATTGCATTTGAATCATTTGATGCTCATATGAAAGCTGTTGAGATTAGTAGATTTATTGATGAAAGATCACTTATTGCTTCTCAAGAACTAGCTATTGAATATGGTGAGCCAGCTGGTATGTTAGGATATGGAGAACGTAATTTAACAAGAACAGCTGTTGCTCCAACTACAAGTTCATCATTTATTCTTGGACAAGTTTCTCCATCCATTGAACCACTAGCATCTAATTACTTTACAAAAGATTTGGCTAAAGGAAAGTTTACTTATCGTAACCCATATTTGGCCAAAGTATTCGAGAAATATGGTAAGGGAGAAGAAACTTGGATGGACGTGTTAAAGCACGGCGGATCAGTACAACACTTAGACTTCTTGAGTGATCACGAAAGGAATATGTTTAAAACTTTCTCAGAAATATCACCGTTAATTATTGTACAACAAGCTGCTGCAAGACAGAAATATATTGATCAAGCACAATCTCTTAATATTATGATTGGACCAGATGTACCAGCTAAAGATGTTAATGCTCTATTAATAGAAGGTTGGAAACTAGGAGTCAAGACATTCTATTATCAACGCAGTTCTAATCCTGCTCAAGAATTAGTTAGGGATATTATGAACTGTGCGAGTTGTGAAGCATAATGGCTCGGCATAGTCAAGCGTATGTCCGTGAGAAAATGGCAGAACTCATGAAACCCATTGATCGTCAGATTATGATGACTGATGATCAAGAAGAAATACTTATGTTTGCTTGCACTATGTTACAACGTGTGAGAACGATACTAGATAGTCAGATAGGACCAACTGGTAGAAAACAAATCTTTCAAGATGCTATCGACCGTGATGATTAATACACACGGTTTTGAAGTAGTATGTGACGAAACAAACAATACACCAGCAAGTATTGATGCTAATGAATTTTATATTGATGTTGTGGACAAGGTTTATTTAGATATTAAGCCTCGTCCACAGCAATCTGAGGTTGTTAGGTCACTCAAAAATCAAGCGGGTGAAGAATGGAAGTCCAGATGCACTGAGCATTATGCTTGGAAAGCTGCCGAATATATTGAATTTCTTGAAAGTACAATAAGAAAGTATCAGATCAGTAATGACCCGTTTACAAAACTTTAAGGCTTGGTTCAAACATTTAAAACAAGAAGGTATCAAAATGTACGGTGAAGATCAAAGCGATCTTGGTTGGTATGGAAAATATAACAATATGAATTGTTGTATATGGGCTTTCCATAATTCTGGCACTCACTTTACTAACGGTACATATTTTAAAAAAGGAAAAAGAATTGAGCAAAAATAAAATACATCACTTGGTCTGTCCGGTATGTGAATATGAATGTTATATAGAACCTATTAATGATAAAGATCCGCCTGAACATTGTCCTATGTGTTCTGCTGTAGTTTCAATGGAATCAGATGACGAAGATGATTGGGAATAACCAATATAGATAATTACATGTGGATTTATAATGAAAAAGAATTTAAGCCTACACAAGACGATTTACAGTCTTGGGTAGGTTTTGTGTATCTGATTACTGATACCGCTAACAGTAAAAAGTATATTGGTAAAAAACTATTTTGGTCTACAAGGAGACTAAAACCATTAAAGGGAAAGACACGAAAACGGGTTCAAGTTAAAGAATCAGATTGGACGACATATCATGGCTCAAGCGAAGAAGTGAAAGCATTAGTTGAAAACTCTGATCCTTCAAGATGGAAACGTGAAATAATTAGACTTTGTAAAGCAAAAGGGGAGATGAGTTACTATGAAACAAAAGAACAATTTGATAGACACGTGCTATTTTCTGATGAATATTACAATGAATTTATCGGTTGTAAAATTCACTCGCGCCATGTAAAGGGTAAGTGTGATGATCCAATATGACTGTGAAATACAAGATATGGGCCCAGAAGAAATAAAAGAAGCCAATCGTTTAATGTGGCTTGTCAAAGGACAACTTTGTCCGATAGAGTACAGTAAAAAAGATATTCACGGTGTATTTCGAGGGTATTTTAAAAGGCTTTGGTGTAACAATGAAAGAAGTGAATATGCCGAAGATGGATTTGAAGAGGCTTGGAACCAAAGGCAATGGTACCTGGCAGAAAAAGAACAAGAAGAAATAGATACAATATGTATTAGATCAATGGATTAAATAAAAAAAAGCGATATTAGGTGTTTACATATACTTTTTTATGTAGTATAAAAGTTATAGCAAAACAACTTAAAGAGAGACAAGAAAATGTTTGACCTAATCTCAGATCTCCACAAAGAAGTTTACGGATTCCGCCCTACTCAAGATTGGTGGGTGGATTGGAATAACTCTTCAGATTCCCAGAAAGAAAAAATCTGGGATGAGTATAATCGTGTTAATGAGTTACAGATAGTAGAAGCGACTCAACGTGAAGAAAAAAACTTGCAAGATTTTAAATCTAATATTGCAAAGATGATGTTTGATCATAACTTGACTAAATTAGATGCCGTCCGCTGGTGGATTGAAGCCGAAGGTTTAAATGAGACTGATCTTATGTATGGATCAAGCTACATTAACTACAGCCACAATCTGCCATATCAGAATGATATGAATGAGATTATAGACGAAGCTTGTTCAGATCGAGTGCGTGAAATTTATGCCGCTGAAGAAGCAGAATATTCAGCTTTACAATACTCTTAAATTGTGTTATAATAAGATTATAGGAGATACACAATGGAATGGACTATAAAAGCATACCACTGGAAAGATGGATCCAATCACATGGTTCAGTGGGCTAGTGGATTAAGTCACTCTCATGCAGCAAAGATGTTTAAACAACTGCATGATCGGAAAGAATTTGCAATGATAACTATGAAAGAAAATAAATGATTTTACTTGATTTTTCAGGCGTGTCTATTGCGCCTATTGCTATGGGAGCTGCTCAGGTTGACGAGCATCTAATTCGTCATATGGTTCTAAATAGTATTCGTATGTATAAGCAAAAGTTTAAAGAATACGGAGATATGGTTATTGTATGCGATGCTGGTGGTAACTGGCGCAAAGATGAATACCCAGAATATAAAGGCAATCGTAAAAACTCCAGACAGGAGTCAAATATTGACTGGGATGAGGCTTTCCGTATTCTTAATATGGTAAGAGATGAGATTACCGAGAACCTTCCATATAAAGTAATCCATCAATGGGGCTGTGAAGCAGATGACTCAATTGCCGAGATTGTTAAATGGACTCAAGAGTTTGGTAACTATGAAGAAGTTATGATTGTATCAGCTGACCGTGACTTTAAACAGTTACAGAAGTTTGATAATGTGAAGCAGTATTCTAATATTACTAAAAAGTTTGTTAAAGAACCAAATCCACGTCTGTTCTTACAAGAACATATCTTGACTGGCTGCAGTGGTGATGGTGTACCAAATGTTTTATCTGATGATGATACACTAATTAATCCAGATAAGCGTCAACCACCATTAACTAAAAAGAAGAAAGAAGCATTACTTGAAGATCCTCGGGCTCTTGGCGATACTGTATATAGAAATTGGTGCCGAAACAAGAAGATGATTGACTTGACAGAAGAGTCACAGTGCCCAGAAGTAGTAAAAACAGAAATTATAAATACTTTTGAATCACAAGACAACATGTCTAAAAAGAGTAAGGTTTTACCATACTTGATTCAAAAAAGATGTAGATTATTAATTGAATGTGTAGAGGAATTTTTTTAATGAAATTGGTTCATGAAGTGTTAGAGCTGTTACAAAAACAGCAAACAAAAGTAGAAAAAGTTAATGTGCTAAAGTCCAATGAGACTTGGGCACTAAAAGATATATTAAGAGGATCTATTGACAGTACAGTAGAGTGGGCGTTGCCAGCAGGCTCTCCACCCTATGTCGCAAATAGACCAGAGTCCACCCCATCAAACTTACTCAAGCAGAATGTAAAATTTAAATATTTTGTAAAGGGTGGACAATACGTGAATATGAAACAGGTAAAGCGTGAGAAACTCTTTATTGAAGTGCTTGAGTCAATTCACCCTAAAGATGCAGAATTAGTTGTAAACATGGTTTCTAAGCCTGAAGCTAAAGGCGGATGGTATGATCTAGGTTCATGCAAGATTACAAGACCTATGATTAATGAAGCCTTTCCTGACTTGCTGCAAGATAATAATAAGGAATGACAAATACATGGTATCAGCTCAAATTGAACGATTGAAAAAAGATTCAAGGGAACTAAGTCAGTATTCAAGAAAATTAGAAAAAAAAGGAAGACATGATTTGAAACACAAAATAGACGTTAAACAAGACTACCTAGATCAAGTCATTGCTGATATCGAGGAACAAAAAAATACTTTTAATTAGGGGTTTACAATTAACATTATAGCTGATATAGTTAGTATAACAAAACAGCAACAGGTGAAAACATGAATATATTTGTATTAGATAATAACCCTATAAAAGCAGCACAACTGCAGTGCGATAAGCACGTAGTAAAAATGATCGTGGAGAGTGCACAGATGCTCTCCACGGCTCATCGTATGCTAGATGGTATAGAAACCAAAAAGCTGTCTAAATCAGGCAAACGTATGGTAAAATATTGGACTATGGAAGACGAGCTGAAAGAAAATACTTTGTATAAAGCAGTTCACTTTGCTCATCCTTGTACTGTATGGTCTATGGAATCAGTCCAAAATTATATCTGGCACTACGATCACTTCGATGCTCTTTGTATCGAGTACACATATCGCTACAGAAAAGTTCACGCAACTCAAACCAAGCTTGCAGATATGTTATCTATTCCCCCACGTAATTTGCCATCGGTAGGTCTTACTCCATTCCGTTTAGCTATGCAACACCAACCACAGTGTATCAACGAGGCTGATCCAGTACAGTCTTACAAAGATTATTATCAGACTAAGCAAGAGAATTTCAAAATGGCTTGGACTGGTCGTAATATCCCGGAGTGGTTTAATGTGGCTGCAGCCTAATTATACAACTATAGATGAAATCAAAATCGGTAAGATAGTGGGTACAAATGGTCCACTGCCTTATCCAAAGAAACTTGGTACTCATTTAAGGCTCGTGGAAACGGAGACAGGGATGAGATATATACAACTATATTCAACCCTTTCAAAGCAGTGGAATATAATGTACAGATATGAAATAGAAGCATCTTGGAAACAATGGAAAAAACATGCCAACATACACGATTAGAAATGAGAAAACAGGTATTGAAGAAACAGTAATTTGTTCTTGGAAAGATTTACAAGCAATAACTAATTCAGAACATATAACTCATGTCTTGAAACCACTACAAATAATTTCTAGCACAGGAAGCCTTGGATCAAAACGACCTGATGGATTTACTGATGTTCTTAAAGAAATGAAGAAAAAAGCCGGCCGGGGAAACACTATAAAGATTTGAGAAGTATTATGAGCAGAAAAACTACTAAGTCAATGACTATTCGTCTTGATGATCTACCTTCTTTCGAACCAAAAACAGAGAATCAAAGCATTGCATGTGATTCTTGGGATGAAAATGATAATCTAATACTAGCTGGATCAGCTGGTACTGGTAAAACATATCTCGCTATGTCTTTAGGACTTGAAGAGGTATTAGATAAAGAAACTCCATATAAAAATTTAACAATCGTGAGATCAATTGTTCCGACACGAGACATTGGTTTTTTACCTGGTAACGAAGAAGAAAAGAAAGATGCTTACACAGCACCATATCGTGGAATCCTAACAGAAATTTTAGGTGATAAGGACGCTTGGAGTAAACTTAATCAAACTGGTTCTATATCATTTGAATCAACATCGTTTATTCGTGGTATTACATTTACCGACTCAATTATCATTGTAGATGAAATGCAGAATTTAACATTTCATGAACTTGACTCAGTGATAACACGTCTAGGTGATAATTGCAGAATTATTTTCTGCGGTGATTATCAGCAATCAGATTTTCGCTTTAAAGACGAGAAGGAGGGTTTAGTACCGTTTATAAACATTTTAGAGCAACTGAAACACTTCACACTAATTAGTTTTGGTTGGGAAGATATTGTGCGGTCGGGAATCGTGCGAGATTATATCATGACAAAGGAGATGATGGGAATAGTCTGATGTCCAAATTTACTAGATTCGATCCAAGAAACAAAAAGAAAAACAGAAACAAGTACAATTCAATAGAAAAACATTTTCCTAAAATAAAAGACAAACAAGTTGTACTTAGAAAGTTAAATTATGAAATTCTTACACCAGAAAATACCGTTGGGGTATCTGGACCTGACGGCGGAGACCCTTCCAAAGGGTAGAACATATACCGATCCAGATGGTAACAAATATCCGAGTATTACTACAGTCCTTGGTATTCTTTCACGTGACTCCATCGCAGCATGGAAAAAACGTGTTGGAGAAGAGGAAGCAAATAAGATTTCTTATAAAGCATCTAGTCGTGGTACCGCTGTTCACGACATTGTAGAGAAATATTTGAACAACGAGGATACAGGTAAAACCATGCCGCATATCCAAGCCAGCTTATCTAATTTAAAACCCATTTTAAATAGAATTGATGTTATATATGGTCAAGAAGTACCGCTATATTCTAAGCATCTTGGAGTTGCTGGTAGAGTTGACTGTGTCGGTAAATTTGATGGTGTTCCATCCATAATTGATTTTAAAACATCCAAAAGAGTAAAGAAGCGAGAATGGTGTAAAGGTTACTTTATGCAAGAAGCAGCTTATGCTATCATGTGGGAAGAAAGAACTGGAATGCCTATTCCAAATCTGGTTACCATAATGGATGTAGATAATGAGGATCCATTAGTCTTTATAGAGCATAGAGATCAGTGGGTACCAAAGTTATTTGAAACAATTGAATTATATCGTGAAGATATGAGAAAAAGACCACTTTAGTTGTTTACAAGCCTTTCATAGTATAGTATAGTTAATTATCAACAGAGAGAGAAAGTATGACTATGAATGAAATACAAGATGAAGTCAACCGTATCTATGCTTTACCTACGCCCGGTTCACTGCAAGGTATTATTGAGAAAGAGTTTTATGACTGGGCTGTAGATGCAGGTGTGTGGGTTCCAAGCGGACCATCACATAATGAAATTATGAAACAATTTGTACAACATAAAGGATGGAACTAATGACACCTAAAATTAACCCATTATGGATTGTGTTCACAGTATTTTTTGGTGGACTTGGTATTTGGCTTATTGCGCTAGACTCGCTCGCAGGTTACTTAATGTGCTTTGGTGTATTAGGTTGGTTGTTCATAGCAAATAATACAGATCAATTGTTTATTGAAGACGATGATGAAGAGGAAGATTATTAATTATGTATGACTTGGAAAAAGTAATCTTAACAGATTGCGATGGCGTATTCCTTAATTGGGAGTACGCTTTTATCACCTGGATGAATCAACACGGTTATGAGGAAGTTCAAACTATTGGTACAGCACAATATGATGTATCAAAGAGGTTCGGTATATCTCGTGAAAAAGGTAAAGAGTTGGTAAAATTCTTTAATGAATCGGCTGCAATTGGTTTTCTCCCTCCGTTACGTGATGCAATGTATTATGTAGATTTGCTTCATAGAAAGCATGGCTACCAATTTCATATGATCACATCACTGTCTCTTGATAAGAATGCGCACCAACTCCGTATAAATAACATTAAGAAGTTATTTGGAGAAACTGCATTTTCTGAATATATCTTCTTGGATACAGGCGAAGATAAGGATCGTATTCTAAGTCAGTATGAAGGCACTAATTATCTTTGGATTGAAGATAAGGTTGAGAATGCAGTCTGTGGTGCAAAGTTCGGACTTGAGTCAGTCCTTATGGAACACGGACACAATATGAACAATACCGAATTCCCATTAATGGTTAACTGGAAAGAATTATATGAATATATCACTGGCATCTCTGCTTAATCTACGAACTCAATGGGAGCATGAAGTAGAAAATTTTAAATTTCCCGATGAAGAAAATTATAATGGTACTCTAAATAATTTGGCTTGGTTTCTAAAATATGGATATAAATCTAATAGTTTAAGACCCGGCTTTGATAATGCGATATACTTATCGGAACAAATCATAAAGGAGTGCCGACATGGCAACAAAAAGCCTAGAAAAAGGGTCACAGTGGGAACATCTTGACGTAGATGGTGACGGAATAGTTAGTGATGAGGAGATAGCAATGGAACGACAGATGATCGAACTAGCTGATCTAAAGTCAGACATGGAGAATGAAGATAAGAAACAAGACGCACAACGGAATATGGCATGGTTTGCTTTATTCGGTATGCTATTATATCCATTCTCAGTTGTCTTGGCAGTACTGTTAAATCTAACACAAGCAGCAGAAATTCTTGGAGATATGGCTGCAGTTTACTTTGTATCAGTGGCTGCTATTGTAGCTGCATTCTATGCAAAAGAAGGTTTAACTCAAAAGAAAAAAGCAAAGCCACCAGCCAACGATAGTAGATAAAATGGAATTTTATAATGAAGAGATTAATATATCAGGTTTATGTAGGTAAACGATCTAAACTATATGATCACTGTGTAAAGTCAGTACAAGATTATTGTGACAAATATGGAATTGATTATCATATACAAACTCAACCAAAGCTGAGAATCACGCCTGATGTTTTCTCTACAAATCGTAGCCCGGAGTCCTATGGACGTCTGGGCTACTTGCCTATTTATGAGAAAGAAAATGCTTTTGAATACTTAGATAAGTATGATCAAGTTGCTATTATTGATTCAGATGTTTATATTAGACCAGACGCACCTAATGTATTTGATACAATAAATAAAGATGTTGATTTTGCAGGTGTTCTTGAAAAAGAAATGCCTTGTACTGACGAATACTTTCGTAAAATTATGAATTATTCAAGAATGCAATACTCACAACCAAAGGCTCTGCATAACTTATTTGACTGGGGTAAAAATGGGTGTGCTGATTTCTACAATATGGGTATTATGATATTGAACAAATCTATCACTAGGTTTATTTTTCCAGATAGCCCATTATCATTTATTAGACGACCACAGTTTAAACCTTTTGTAGATGGTCTTGGAGCATGGAAGTGGTCTACAGATCAGACATTACTAAATTTCTGGGTAAAGAAAACCGATATGAAAGTTCAAAACTTATCTTATGAATGGAATGGTTTATATTCTGCAATACCAAAAGATAAGATTAAACAAGCACATTTTGTACACTTTTTCTTAAAAGATAAATTACCAGAACGTGGCGAGAATGTTCCGGAGTTAATGAAGAATGTCTAAAAATATTATCCTACAACACTTTGATGGTGAGTTAAGAGAACTCGACAAACTATCAATGGAAAATATTAAAGCATATGCAGATAGTGTTGGTGCAGATTACCAGTTGGTTACAGGAAAGCCGTTTAGAGAACATCTAACGTCTCCGTGCCAAAAAGTATTTATGATAGATGAGAAATGGGACGAATACGACCAGGTTTTAATGTTAGACATTGATATGTTTGCAACTAAAAAGTGTCCAGATATATTTACAACTGAAAAGGGTATTGGTCTTTATAATCCTATACAACAAGGTTTGCATAGAAAGATTGTAAATCAATACGGAATGCAATCATCTAGAATGTCTCCATATTGGGGCGGCGCAATCTATAAAATACATAAACATATGAGACAAAGTTTGCGTAAATGTTTAGGTGGAAACGAACAATGGATGAATGTATATAATCAGCCCTATCATTTTGAAGATGAAGGAATATTTCATACTCTTGCTATGAGAGCAGGCATTGGTTATATTTCTTCATTGAATATGGATCCACGTTGGTGTTATGATAACTATCTGCCCGAACCAGAGAATGCATATATGATACACATTAGAACTAAAATTACACCAAATGGACCGAAACAAGAAAAGATTAAAAATTACCAAGAAATGGTTAAAAGAGGTATATTATGAAAAATCTAATCTATCAAGTTTGGGCTGGTGAATTAAGACCAGGCTGTAAGCACTCATCTAAACTTATGAAAGCCTATGCTGATAGAATTGGTGCAGACTACAGACTAGACATTGATCCAAACATTGCTTCGGCAGTATGTGATGTGCCAATGTATTTTGAATGGTTGAATCCTATGCTTGATGATTCTTTTTTAGAGTATGATAATGTTCTAGTTGTGGACTTAGATATATTTCCAACTACTAACTGTAGAAATATATTTGAAGAGGCTTACTTAGACGTTGGTATTTGCACTGAACCATTTCAAGGTAAATATAGAGCATCTACAATTATTGGTGGCCATATAGGAATAGTTAACGAAGAAAAGTGGTTTACATCTGTCCAAAAACAGTATAAAATAAATCTACCGAGAGATGCCGATGGTTATCTTAAAGTGTATAATGCTGGAATGGTTTTATTCTCTAACAAAGGTCTACAGAAATGTAGAGAAAAGTTTGAAACTTTCCAGAAATATATTAACTATATGAGAACGCAAAAACTAGGAAGATTTTATACTGTAGACCAAAATTACTTTCATGTAATGATGTGTCAACATTTAGATTATACCGAGATGAGCAACGAATGGAATTGCTATATACACTACACAAGAGGTCCTCTTGGACTAACACAGCCTATTCATGATGGTAGAGGACCAGACCCGCAGTTTGTACACATACAACTATCGGGAGCAGACTTTTTTAATAATACAAAACTTGATCTAATTACAAACCAAAAACAGGAGAATTGGGGGTTAGAGTGACACTTTGGCATGATTTTAGAAAAAGAATACATAGTGAATGGAATGGAACTTCAGACTGGTTAAGATGCAGAACTATACAACGATGTTTGCATCCGGCTCAAATAGTATTAGCTAAAAACCTGTGGGATGAACTTCTGGACACTGAATTGCACGCTGATCATGATTATGGTAATCCAGTCAGACTTATAGCAGGCAATAGTTCTGTTAATTTACAACACCACTATTATATAAAGATGATAAAGAAACATATCGGTTCTATTAGTTTTAGCCATATATTGGAAGTTGGTGGCGGTTATGGTAATCAGTATAGAGTTTTTAAAAAAATGGGATTTCTCGGGCAATGGGAAATAGCAGATTTTCCAGAGTTACTTGAGATACAAAAAGATTTTATAGATAGGGTTTGTGAAAATCCTGTTGTAATATATAGTACACTAAATCATTGCTGGAAAGATAGACCAAAGCAATTATTACTTGGAACATTTAGTCTAAATGAAATGCCATTATGTGATAGAGAAATTTTTGAAAAAAACCTTACAAAATACTCACATATTTTTATAGCACATAACCATGAATTTGATGGTATAGATAACTATGAGTATTTTAAAAAATTAAAAGATAGACATTGCTTAGAATATAATATAAAACACTTTAAAGATCCTTTGTACAAATCAGCATGGTTTTGGATAGCCAGTAGGGAAGCAAATGAAAATCGAGTTACACAGTAATGAAGACCCCACAAGAAAAGAACTGACTAAAATGTTTAGGGATATGAAATTAGAATATCATGTAACCAGCGAAGTCGACGGACTTTTAAACGTACATTTTATAGTTAAGCCAGAAAGCAAATAAATGATTAATGTGAATTTGAGCCACGTGAAAAACGTAGCAGAGTTTTATAAAGATATAAGAGCGGGACAAGAAGCAGAACACGGAAAAGATTATTGTGCACAACATGATGCAATTAAAAAATATTTTAACCTTGGTTATGGCTGTACTTCTTATAAAGAATTAGGAGTACATCAAGGTGGTACCGCAGCAAATGCTATGTTGATGGGTGCAAAATATATTGAACTTGTAGATATTAGTATGGTCAAATATAATAAATATCTGAGACCACTAGCTGCTAAGCATTGTAAAGATAATGATATTGATCTCGTAATTAGAGAGGCTGACTCAACTGGTCTTGGTTCTATTGGAAAAGCAGTAGATATGATGTTAATTGATTCAGTACACAAATGGTTTCATACCGAAAAAGAATTAACCCTTCACGCCAATAATGTAAAAAAATATATTGTGTTTCACGATACTGCAACTTGTCACGATATTGCTAATGGAGTTGAACATTGGTGTGAGACTAAGCCGTGGAAGATTATTGAAATCGGAAAAGCAAACGTAGGCTATACAGTAATAGAAAGAATTTAATGTTTACTGTAGAACACGAATTTGACTACACTAGCGTTACTATTTTGGATAATGCAGCTCAAGCTGACGATGTGGAACTAATCTTTGATGATGAATATGTTTATATAAGACAGTATGACAATGAAGATGATTTCAACATTGTCGTGATAACAAATTCTATGTTTGAAGAAATGATTGCATCTTATTGTAGCCCTGAGGGTTCTTTCATGACAAGGGATAAATCATGACTGCTCATATTATAACAATCAAAGATCATCCTATATCAGAAAATGCCGCCCATGAGTGTATAAAGTCCTCTTGGAGTAGAAATAATGAATTTAAATGTAAATCGTTTAAGGCAACTACACCTGTAGAAGCAGAACAAGAGTTAGTAGATTTCAAACTTAAATGGAATTACCCGTGGGAAGGATCAATAATAGACCTTTCAACTGGACTCACAAAGTCTGCATATAAAACTAGAAATCAACTTGCTCGTGTAGCATGTTCATTGAGTCATTTTAAACTATGGGTTAAATGTTTTGAAATAAGAGAACCAATTATAGTATGTGAGCATGATGCTATTTGGACCAATAAACTTCCATTACAAAAACTATTAGAGAATAGGTTCCATATTATCGGAATCAATAACCCTCTCGGCGCAACACGTAGGTCGAGACAATACCACGATACAATCCAGTCATCATTAGCAGAAGTACAAGAAGTGCCATGGATAGATGAAAAGAATATCCCTCAGGGGTTAGCTGGTAATTCAGCATATATCCTAAAGCCAGAAGGTGCTGAAGCATTAATATCGGCCGCGTATAGATATGGGTTGTGGCCCAATGATGCACTGATGTGTAAACAGTTAATAAGAAACTTAGGCGTGACACGCACGTTTTACACAGGACTACAGAAAACCCTATCAACAACAACTTAATAGAAAGAGAACACATAGGAAAATGATTAAAGTTTTAACAATCGTAGCAGCAGCAATGTTAGCGACAAGCGCATGGGCTGGGGATAAAGTTAAAGTAGGTTTCATTTACGTTGGACCAACTGGAGATCATGGTTGGACTTATCGTCATGATATCGGCCGTCAAGATGTAGAAGAACATTTTGGAGATAAAGTAGAAACTTTTTATGTTGAAAGTGTTGCAGAAGGGCCAGACGCAGAAAGAGTGATTCGTGGTATGGTTCTACAAGGCGCTGATATTATCTTTACAACTTCTTTTGGCTATATGGATGCAACAGCAAAAATGGCTAGAGAATATCCACATGTAAAATTTGAACATGCAACTGGATATAAACAATCCGAGAATATGTCTAGTTATGCACTTCGTTTGTATCAAGCACGTCACGTTCAAGGAGTTATTGCAGGTCTTATGACTAAATCAGATAAGATTTGTTATATCGGTGCATATCCAATCCCAGAAGTTATCCGTCATATCAACACATATTTTATGGGCGCTCGAAGTGTAAATCCTGATGTTGATATGGATGTTATTTGGGTAAACACTTGGTATAATCCTGGAAAAGAATCAGATGCAGCTAAAGTTCTAATGTCACAAGGTTGTGATATGGTTGCACAACATACTGATTCACCTGCTCCTATTCAAGCGGCTGAACAACAAGGTAGATTTGGTTTTGGCCAAGCATCGGATCAAATTAGATTTGCGCCAAAATCACAGCTAACTGCAACTATTGATAATTGGTCTCCATACTATATTCGTAAAGTTGGAGCAGTTATTGATGGAACTTGGGAAAGTGAAAACTATTTCGGTGGAGTAGCAGGAGGTGGTGTTGTTATGGCTCCATTTACAAATATGCCGTTTGCTGTTCGTGCTAAAGCTGCTAATCTTTTACAACGGATTAGTGACGGAGAGTATTTTGCCTTTACTGGACCCATTAAAGATCAAGCAGGTGAAATTCGTATCCCAGAAGGTCATATTGCTACAGATATGGAACTAAATACTATGGATTATTATGTCGAAGGTATTACGGCAAAGTTTCCTCTATAAAAATATTAGGGGGCAGTTAGCTGCCTCCTTTTTACAACATAATGAAAAGAAAATATCTATGATTGATAAAATTTATATACCAACTGCCTGTAGAGTTGATAAGCAAATAACATATAATAACTTGCCAAAAGAGTTGCAAGATAAAGTTGTGTTTGTTGTACAAGAGTGGGAAAGAGATCAGTATACACTTGATGCCGAGTACCTGGTACTTCCACCAGAGATTACACTTACTTCTAAAAATGCTTTGTCACGTACTCGTAAGATTATCTATGAGACTGCTAAAGATACCCGTTATGCAATGCTAGATGATGATATGCATTTCCAACGTAGGAATTCAAAGTATTGGAACGGTGTTTCTAATATGGAGAAATCATGCCAGAAATGTACTGATGATGATATTATTGAAATGTTTGAATTATTTGATAGTTGGTTAGATCAAGGTTTTACTTTTTGTGGTCCAGCTCAAAAGAATAATCCACCCACAGGAAATTTATACCAAGATAATTGTTCTATGTCTGGCTTCTATGTATTTAATGGATATGATTGGAAAGACATAATTGATGATCTAAAGGTAGATCAAGTAAGAGTTGCAGAGGATGTTCTACTTATCATAGGACTATTAAACCGTGGGTATTCTAATCGTACAAGCCAAGAGTTTATTCAAAGCAATCAAAGTTATGCTTCTAAGTCGGAGAAATCAGTCCTTTGGGATGAAACCGAAGTTGCTGAAGTCAATGAGAATCATATTTTTATTAATAGTATGTACCCAAAATATTTTAAAATTTTACGTGATGAAAACGGTGATAGGATACCAGGCGGCTTCAGAGACGTTGGTAAAACTAAAATTAGCTGGAGTCAAGCCTATAAGGACTCCCAACTCAATTCTTTATCGGAGTTCTTTTAATTACACATTTATTTCAAAAGATTAATTTTATTAGTCACGCAGGTCTTCCTATGACATGGAAAATTGAGTGCGATGCTATTTCACCAGATGAGTGGAAATGCCTTGCCATGATGATTAGAGAAAATGAACCACAAAATTGGCAGAAAGCTGTTGGCATTCCACGTGGAGGATGTCCACTTGGAGAAGCATTAGATGAATATAGTACAGGTGTTTCAACGGATCCTGTTCTAATAGCCGATGATGTTTACACAACAGGAATGAGTCAAAAAGTATTTAAAGAGGAGCATTATAAAGATATAGCCACTATACAATGGGTAGTGTTTTCTCGTGAACCAACAGTCGGTAAAGTTAAAGCACTCTTTACAATGCCTAATAGGTCTAAACATAAATCTCTTATCCCAGCAATATATGAATAACTATCTAAAGTATAGTTAGGCGATTGTATAAATACTACTGACCTAAGGGAGCCAGTTTTATGCACAAGCTATTGATATTGATATTATTTTTATTACCAACATTTGCTATGTCACAAACAGTTGTAAACACAACAACTGACAGTAACAGCGAAGTAGATTCGAAGGGAAGAACAATTGTTATTTCACCTCCGCCCTCAGCTATATCTCCGGGCGTTAGTGGTAATAGCCAAGACTTATGTACAGTTGGTATATCCGGTGCTGTACAAACCCAAATTTTAGGTATCTCCACTGGTGAGACCATAAGAGATGCTAATTGTGAAAGACTAAAAATATCCAAAACATTATATGATTTCGGTATGAAAGTTGCCGCGGTATCAGTATTGTGTCAAGATAGACGAGTACATGATGCTATGGGAATGGCTGGGACTCCATGCCCTTTCAACGGAAAGATCGGAGAGGACGCTGCTGCCAGCTGGAAACTACCATCTGGTAAGAAGAAAGTTCCTCCACATTTAGTATTGGAGACAAAGAAAGATGTTCAAAAGAGACAGTGGGAACAGAATAAATCTGTTATCGGCGGTGCTCTGTTGTTTATTATTATGCTTGCCGCAGGCGGCTAATAGCCAAACAACTACTAACCCGGACGATGGACCCGATGTATCTTTAGAAACAGACGGTATTATAACAAATGGTCTGTGTAATGCTGCTTCCAATTCTCACGTTAATATTCTAACAGGTGACAACCATAATTGGGGTTCAGGTGATGTATTACAGTTTGGAGCATGTAATGATACTTTTGCTATAGCAATAGGAATCAATGCCGCATTAGCAGAAGCTGGTAGCGGTATTTCTTTGGATAAAGTACACTATAAATGGCAATGGATCAACGGCTGTTTTAATGTAACAAAGCCTGATGGTACTACTATCTATTGTGACGCAGATATTGAAAATAGATTAGATGAAAATTTTAAACCGACGGGTGAATTTGCTGATCAGTTTGACGATTTAAAAGTTGTAGTGACTATTACTGATTCTAGTGGTGATCTAGTTGAAACTAGGACTTATGACTATGATACATGGTTTCACTGGCACGAAGAAAATGCTCACAGTGATAACGAAGTACAAGAAGGCAACTCTATCTGGCAAGTAACCGAAGATGTTATAGAATTATTTAATCACTCAACTGGTTCTGGTACAATTTATTCTCCTGAACAACTCGGCAATTTAACCTTTGTAGTTACTTCTTCCGATAACGGAAACTGGGATGGATATTATGGACCAGTTGTGAAAGGCGGAGATGCTTGGTTTACCTATAGAGCAAATCCTTGTGAACTGGATACTTTATTTAATCCATCATGCCCTGGTTATGCAGAAGCGTATGCAACTTACCTTTATAATACAAGTTGTACAGCTAGTCCATTATATGATATTGGCTGCCCTGGTTATGCGTTAGCATTTTATAATCAACAGTGTCAAATTGATGCAACATATGATGCTGGTTGTCCTGGTTATGAAAATGCTTATCTATATAAACAATGTAAACTCGACGTATTCTATAGCCCGTCATGTGATGGATATGATGCAGCTTATCTATCTCAGCAATGTGCAATAGATGATCTTTATGATAAAGAGTGCCCAAATTATGCGTCTGCTTACTTAGATCAACAGTGTACTTATGATTCGTTATATGATATTCAATGCCCAATGTATCAAGTTGCTTTATTTAATCAACAGTGTGAGTTAGATCCTCAATCAGATATTAGTTGCCCTGACTACAAAACTATAACAGATGCGCCAGATATAGCAGATCCAGTTGCAGATTTAATTAAACCACCAGCAGTTACAGTAGAAATCATACCAGATATGATGCCTGAAATGGTAGAGGTGCCCATAATAAATATACCATTGCCGCCAGTAATTCCCTTAATGGAAAGGCCTGTAATGGAACCAGAAATCACTATGGAATCTCTTGATATAGAGATTGCACAGATGGAGATAGAGTTAAATGAAACCAGACCTGAGGAGCCAATTAAAGAAGTCGATCCCGGACCAGAGCCAGACACCACAGATACCAGCGGAGAAGGAGATTCTGGATCCGAGCCAGGGCCAGAGCCGGAGCCGGACACAACCGAGTCGGAAGAGAACAACGGATCTGAACCAGAGCCTGATGGAGAAAGTGAAGAACCACCCGTTGATGAACCGAGCGAGTCCGAGGATAATGATGGAGAAGAAAAAGACGCTGGGGAAGATACTAGCACTGAAGGAGACGATGAGACGGATGAGAAAGAAAAACCAGTAGAGGATGAAAAAGATGATGAAACAGATGAAAAAGAAACAGATGACAAAGATAAAGAAAGTGAAGACGAGGGAGAGGTTAAATCTACAACTGAGACTGATGACAAGCCAGTTAAGAAAGAAAAACCGAAGCCTGAGCCTACTGAGAAAGAAAAGAAAAACTCAAGAACTAAAAAGATCAAACAACTTATTGCAAGTAAGATAGCAACACTTAAAGCTGAAATTGGAGATGCTAAAACAATTGAAGAGCAAATGGCTAAACAGTCACAGCTAGTTGCTCTGATAGCATTTGTACCGAATTTTGATTACACCGAAATGGAAGTCCCTAAAACTTTTATGTATCCACCTAAACCTACTATAGACCATCAATTTTCTCGGTTCTTCTTAAATGACCCGACCTTTGGTGTTATGGAAGATTTACAGTACCCGAGTCTGAGACAATGATATTTGGAATAGTATTAACTTTGCACATGGGTATGGAGGGAAATTATAATCAGTTCCATCCAATAGTTAGCCAGAAGTTTAATCATGGAACTGTTGGCGTCTTTTTAAATAGTATGGATGATGTAAGTGTATTTGCTTCAAGACAACTTGAGTGGAAACAAATAGAACTAGAATATGGATTGGTATCGGGTTATGATGATATAGCGCCTGTAGTACCATTTGGTAGATTAAAATATAAAGATTACTTTTTAGCACCAGGTATCGAGAATGGTGGACTAAAAGGTTTTGTAATCGGAAAACAATTTAACTTTTAGGATAATAAAATGGCAGAGATAGAATACGGAGGCATAAAACTAGGTGGCTCAAAACTTTTACTGGTTATTCCTTTACTTGGAACAATCGGTGGCGCATTATGGGGAGGCTTTGAATTTTACAAAGACTATGTAGATATGAAAGAGCAAATACAAAGTTATACTGCTCCTGACTTATCTGGTTTTGATAAGAAACTAGCATTACTTGAAGAGGAAATGGTTACAACTAGAATAGTAGTGCAGGCTTTTAAAGATGAAATTATTATTATTCGTGATAGCATTATAGACACTCAAGATAACTTCAGAGACACTAAACACGACTTGCGTGGAGAAATAGTCCGTACTGAAAAACTACTTGAAAAAGTGGAAACAGATATTAATGAAGTTGAAGATGAAGTAAGGGTAATGATTGATGAGGGAGAAGTGGAACAAGATAAATTAAAAGTTGATGTGCGCGTGATGATTGAAGATGCTAATAACAGATTTAATGATAAAGTAACAGGTCTTGAAGGTTATGTAAAACGTGAATTACAGTCACTTGATGATGAACTAAATAGTTTGATAACAAAAGCACTGGATAATCCATTAGCTAATAGGTAGCTGTTTACATCTGGGTTGTTATGTGATATAATTAAGATTGATTGAAAGGAATATTATGAAAGCATATGTGATTACAATATTGGACAACCCAGATTCAGTTAAGGCATCTGAAGGATGTATCGAATCATTTAAAAGAAATAACCCTGGTCTTGAGATAGCTCAATGGGAAGCTAAAACTCCCGACAAAGATGACATCTATGAGATTGCTAGGGCTCAGAGTATTCCAGTATCAAAATTTGAAGAAGTGTATTCTCGGTTTGACCGTTGTCTTGCTGCTTTCCTATCTCATTATTCTATATGGGACTTTGTAGCAAATCATACAAAAGAAAATACTTTAATATTTGAGCATGATGCTTATGTTACAAATAAGATTCCTCGGATTCATTTTAATAGCATTATTAATTTAGGTAAGCCATCGTACGGTAAGTTTAACACTCCTGGTATGGGAGTTGGTCCGATGTTTTCTAAAAGATATTTACCAGGTGCACATGCTTATGCTATATCTCCAAAGGGTGCTAAAAACTTAGTGAAGCTGGCTAAAACAGAAGCTGGTCCAACCGATATTTTTATCAACAATATTAGATTTCCTTCACTACAAGAATACTATCCATGGCCAGTTGAGTGTCGTGATACATTTACTACAATACAACAAGAGGCTGGGTGTTTAGCTAAACATAACTATGGAGATGACTATGGAATCATCTAAATTATTTATCACAGGGTGTGATAAGAAAACACGATGGATGCTACCGTGGTTTGAAAGCAACTTCTATAAACATAATCCAGATGCTAAACTGCACGTCTTTGACTTTGATAAGGGCAATGGTTGGTTTCAGAAGCCTAGTGTAATGATACAGGCATCTCGTTGGTCTAAAGGCGTGTGTTGGTTAGATACTGACTGTGAAGTCCGGGGCAATTTAGACCCTCTTTGGAATCATGTTGTAGTAAACAAGATTAGCATGGCTATAGATAAACCATGGTCTAAAAGAAGGCCAGATAGAGGTAACTGGTATAATTCTGGAGTTGTAGCTTTTGGTGGAATTCCACCTGTTCTTTCCGAATGGGCTAGATATATCAAAGAAGGTCTTACAAATGAAGTTGGCGATCAAGAGGTTTTAAACTGGATGCTTGGTGGTGATGCATTAAGAGAAATGACTCATATCCATAGGCTACCTCATAAGTTTAATACACTAAGAATTGACCTAATAGATAATACTGAACCAAAGAATATACAAGTTATGCACTGGACTGGTCACAAAGGTAAAATGGAAATAATGGAACAAATGAAATGATGACAATAGAGGATCTTTCAACGGTCTTGGCAGATCGGGAAAAGAATTGGCACACCGTATTAAATGAGAATACTATAATTATCCCAGACGATTGTATGAATCAAATGGGCTGGGATTTTGGAGATGAACTTATTGCTTCGGTGAATGACGGTTGTCTGCATTTAACAAAAAAAGTAAAAGGTAAATAGATAATGGTCGATCGTGTGAATGTTATTGGTAATGGTAAATCTGCTATGATGTTTGACCAGGACAACCCTGGCTTGAATATAGTATGTAATCTACCGCCCATACAAATGAAGAAAGTATATGCATCTGTTATGGTTGACTTTAAGATGATGAGAGCAATCGCAGAAGGTAGTGTACAGGTACCATTTATGTGGGTTCTTGGAGCAAGACCAAAGCTATTTACTGAACAACAAAGTGGGTTCTTTATTCAATATGCAAAACAAATTAGAGAATTTCATCTTGACTTACCTAAGTATGTAGCAAACTACACTGATTTTAATTGTGGCCATATGGCTACACATTATGGACTTAAAAAGTTTGCGCCAGAAGAAATGCACTTATATGGATTTAATTCTATGTTTGACTTTGATCTAACCTCAAGCACAGATATGTTTCTTGAGTCGGATCGTGGAGCCGTAAATAACACACGGCTTACTAACAACTGGCGTAATATCTGGCCACAGTTGTTTTCTGAGTTTCCCGATACACTATTTCATCTATATCATAAACATAAGAACATCAAGTTCAATCTCCCAGATAATGTGGTAATTATCACTAAATAACACTTTACACCTCTATAGTTTTATATTATAATAAATAAACTATAAGGGAGACTATTATGCCTTACGATAAGCCTATGGGTTATGATGATCCGTGTGACGATTGGTCCAAAGTGGCCTCCGAAGTTGTAGAGTATTTGAAAAAGAAAATGAGAGACAGTGATGAACTTAGACAACGTGACGCAAGAGATATTAAGTAAAAACAAAAATATGTATGTGCCATACTATCTTATGGCTGCTTATGCTTACTATGAAGAGGATAATCCAATTCTCTCAGATCATCTATTTGATAGTATGGCAAAATCTATGCTGTACTATTGGGATGATATAGAACACCATCATAAACATTTATTAAATAAAGATGACCTCAACGCAGGGTCTTATCTTGGTACATATCCAGAACGTGTCAAAGGCGGCTTAGAAGCCCTCAGGAGCAAATACTATGACAAACCCCAAAGAAAAGTCAAAGCCAAAAAAGTCAAGTCAGTCCCAGCCGAAGCCAGTCTTGAAAACTTCTTCGGATAAACGAGAGGGTTATTATGACTATATGTTAAGACGCATTAGTGAAGAAAATATTAAAAAAAAGTAACATTAGGTGTTTACATACCCTGACAGTTTAGATATAGTAATTATAGAAACTTTAAACAGGAGACCTTCTAATGGCATATTGGACTCACGCAGAAAATCAAGTCGGTGTATTTACCGAGTGCGAAACTGGTAACCACTTCGAGTTTAGCCCGAACAACGACGGCAATTTCTTCGGTAATGACTTTGCTCATATCGTATGGGTTCTCAACGGTTACCGATATGCCAACGTAAAGAAAACAGTTCTTGAAATCTGCATCGACGAAGATGAGGATGGTCCAGTTGTACAAAAGTGGCATATAAGGAATAAAAGAGATTATAAATGAATATTAGTATTACCACCCATCCCACAGGCAGAAGTCCAGAAAACAAATGGTTCTTTGGAGAACGGACTTCAGCTTTGGACCTTACTCGTCCAAAGTATAATAAGATAGGCAGAGAACAAGACTTTCAATGGTTCTATGCGCAAATGCAAGATGTAGATTACGAACATAATCTTGTGTTCTATACTTGTGGGAAGTGTTTTAGAGTAGAAACAACTGACGTCAGGCATGCACAGTTCGTGCGCAATATGTTTACTGTAGTTGATAATCCACATGATCATTGTGCTGACTGGGTGATATTTCATAGCCCTACATCATCGACAGAGCCTAAGATATATGTACACTTAGATGATCACGTAATGCTTATTGCAGGTACAACATTCCTAGGCGAGATTAAAAAGGGCGTGTTTGGTATTCTAAGTTTTGAACTACCTACACTAGACGCACTGCCTATGCACTGTAGTGCATTTACATATCAACATAATGGCGGCCCTAAAACCAATCTAATGTTTGGACTTAGCGGCACAGGCAAGACTACACTAAGTAGTGATCCAGAGTATAGGCTTATCAGCGATGATGAAGTTGCTTGGACGTCGGATAGTGTACAGATGATTGAAACGGGATGTTATGCAAAGAGTGAAGGACTTAGTGTAGAGACACATCCTACTATTTTTAATGCGGTTGAGTTGGCCAGAAGCCAAGATAGATTAGTTGAAGAGAATCCTGGTGCTTCTAATGCTAGATTAAGTTATCCACTGAGTACAGTTGAAAATGCATATGATTATGATGATAACCTAAGACACCCTCATAACATTTTCTTTCTCACGATGGACGCTAAAGGTTTATTTCCACCAGTGAGTAAAATTACTGGAGAAACCATAAAGCGGTTCTTTGAAACGGGCTACACTAGCCAGATGCCGGGTACTGAAGCAGGTGATAATCAGATTAAACCACTGTTCAGTCCATGCTATGGCTCTCCATTTATGCCTCTTGACATAAGTGTTTATAGTGATATGCTTATGGAGATGATTAGAATACATAAAGTAAATGTTTACTTAATAAACACAGGTATGGATAGTGATGGAGTGCGTTATTCACTAGACTTTACCAGGGAATGTGTTAAACTAGCAATACAGAAAGGCGCACCTGATAATAGTGATGTCTGCTTAAACATATTAGAGGAACTGATCAATGGATCTTAATATCGCACTTGGAAACCTAGTAGAAATTGTAGTTTTAATTACTGTCTTTGGAATATTCGGCATAGTATTTGCGGAAATGATGTCACTAGCAGATAAATCAACTAGGTATGAATATGAAGATGAAGATGATGATCTGTTTGAAGACGACGAGTTTACCGAAATGGATCAAGAAGATGAAGATGAATTAAAAATGCATTTTAATTGAAATTAGGGGTTTACATACTATATTGGACAAGTTATAGTAAATATAGAAACAGAAACTAGGAGAAATAAGATGCATAAGAAAAATGATTATAAGTTTGAAACTCTTTGCGCCGCAACAAAGTTTGCAGATGCAGAAAAAGTATCATATGATCCTTCATGCGATGTTTATGTAACCGGTCCGTTTTTAGTAGATGAAGCAAGAACCTTTAAAGATATGGACTGGGTAGTACCTGCAGATCCATACTGGCAAGTAGGTGTGGAGATTTATCGGTAATGTATAAGATAACATCACATCTATTCACCCAAGCGTTGCAGGCCCAACAGGCTAAACTGTATGGGCGCAATACTGAAGCTGAACAAAAGGCTATGCCTACACGACCCGCAAGACCCGGTATCGATCTTAAACTATCCAAAGAAGCAAAAAGATTGATAAAAATGCAAAAAAGTGGCGATTAACTCTTTACAGTACTATTTGTCTATGATATAAAAGATATAACAGAAGCAAAGAAGAAAGAGAGAATAAAATGAAAACTAAACTTCCCTCATCAGTAACCGGTATCGGTACTTGGAATGATTATGTAAATAATGCCTCTTCAAATGTTTCAGCCCGCTTTCAGTTTGAGCGTGTTAAGCAAGCAGGTGAGTGGTCTTATGATACTCCAATTTGGGATATTAAGTATACAGAAGATGGGTATCATTATCACGATGTAGGTTGTGTCACAGCCTTTCCCGGAGACGGTGTTCAAGCTACCATTTGGAATAATGATACAATATCAGGTTCTGATCCATTCGAAGTATTTGAGAAAGCAGTCTCAGTTGCAAAGGATGACTTTGATCTTGAAGCATGGTATCATCGTCATGATACAGAAGAGGTATTTGCATAATGGAAGTTCAAGAAGTATTCGTGATGTTCCGTGGTCCAATGACTGAAGATTGCTATAGAATGTGCGATGTGCGTAGTATGCATCTGGAGAAAACTGAAGATGGAATTATGCGACCACACGCAATAGTTAAGAGTCCATTCGGGACAGCTAAAATACACGGTGAAACATACAATGCCAAGTTTATAAATGAACAATGGTTTGTTTATTTGGATTAAAAAAAGACTGTACAAACGTATCTAAATGTGTTACTATGTAAATAAGAGTTAAAAGGAATAACAATGAGCCAACCAGACGTAAGATTTACACACAATCAGACACTTACTTTGATTGAATGTGAATGTGAAAAAGCATATCAGCATGGACTTCATAAAGTCTGGCTGAAACCTAATGATGATTACGATGGTATGCAGATTGTTGATTATGGCGGACCAAGGTTGGGTCTTAAAGAGGAGTAAACTGCAAGTTACACCTCACGTGGTTGCAGCCACGTCTGATAAGATTAGGGTTCAATTCCCTATCCGTTCCACCAGAATTTAGGTTCCTTAGCTCAGCAGGATAGAGCAAGTGCCTTCTAAGCACTAGGTCAGAGGTTCGAATCCTCTAGGGACTACCAAAATTACCACTACGATAACTTTAACCCTACAAACAAATGGAGATTATAATGGGTTTAGAATTTGCAATCGTACTAATTAGCGGACTGTTTCTTGAAGACAACCGTGACTTCTTTGAAGCTAGTGAGAAGAATACTGGCGAATGGGAATATGTAGGAGCACAAGCACCTCCTGCTAATATGGTCTCAATCACTTCAGTTAACCCTGACACTGGCAAAGAATATGTTTACTTTGTCCGTAAGTCGAATTAATAGGAATTCCCTTTCGAAGAAAGGGATGTAATCTTATCTTCCGATTGTACACGGTTTAGATAAGTGGGTATATCATCTGGTACCGACGGAAACCCAGGCGCTTCTATTGGCGGTATAATAGATAAGGGGAGGGGCGAGCTGCAGCAAACCCCTCCCACGACTATATCATTACTTGTATAAATAACAGAAAGGAGATAACAATGGTTCATGCTTTTCTGTTAATGCTTTGGCTAGATGATGAGTTAGTTTCCAATAATATGTATTTCTTTGATGTTAAACGGTGCAATTATTTTGCTAAAGAATTAGAAAACCAATATGGTAATAGTAAGAAATATAATCAACATAATACGGTTATATATTGCTTACCAAAACTGGTTAACTCTAAAGAGGTTACGATTTATCCATGAAACTACCACTAACTGTTACAGATGACGCCAGAGAATATTTGGCAAGCGTAGGCAAACCTAATGTGTCACTAGCTGTAAAAGGCGGTGGCTGTGCTGGTTTTCAATACGAATGGGGTGTAACAGATAAAGACCCCACAGTTGATAATTTATGGCTTGATCCAATGGCCGAGATGTTTGTCTTTGGTTGTACAGTAGATTATGTAAAGGAACTAGGTGGTTCCTATCTAAAAGTAATCAATCCAAACTCAACAGCAAACTGTGGCTGTGGAGAAAGTTTTGGAGTTTAAAGGGAGATTAACATGGCTTGGGTAAACATTACTAATAATACTGGATACCAATACAATAACGCACCAACAGAACCAGGAGCCACTACGGCTGCTCATAAACTTTGGTCACTAGGAACATCTGGTATCCGTACAAACGGTAGTAGTAAGGTTTATACAAACGTGCGTAAAGCTGGGACAACAAAAGATATTGGTGAAATGAGCAAAACCTTTTGGGATAACGGCTAAATAAGACTGTAACGTTGAAGCGATTTGACGACTGAACTGGACCTGGGGGCGGTACCCAGCAGCTCCACCATAAGGGCACCAAGATCAGCTTGGTACTCGATGCATAGAGAACGCCTCCACTGGTGTCCTTTTGATGGGGCTGAAATAGGATCGACAGGCAGGATAGATGAGTGGAGTTACCCCGATGTAAGCTGGGTGAACGCGAACAAAACTACAAGTGCAAACACTAACAGTGCACCTTCTGATTACGCCCTAGCGGCCTAATTAAGGGGGTTGGTGACTTACCTAGCAACAGAAAAGTCACGCTAATAACGGAGATAAAGATGCTATCATTTAAGAACTATCTGGCTGAAGATACAAGCTGTGATCTAATAGGTCTACAGAAGATTAAGGCTTTTGAGAAGTTTGTCGATAAGATGTTTAAGAGGTATGATATTGACTTCAACTTCACGAGACATTTTGGAGACCGTATGAGTGATAAGAGGAACACACCTTGTATCACCATGAAAGAGTTAGCCAATTTTATCCAAAAGATATATAAGAATGCAGGCAAATCACTCAAAGCTGAGAAGGGTGCCGAAGCAGTTATTAAAGATATGCAGTCAGACTTAAACATACCTATTGCGGTTAAATACGATCAACGTAAAGATGAGTTTGATGTAGTAATGAAAACAATAATGCGTAAGAAGAATTTTAAAACCCCTAACAAATTAATTACTTACAAATAAAGGAGCCCAATATGGGATTTAAACTATCAAGCAGATCATTAGGCAAACTTGAAGGAGTTAATGACCAGATGATTGCTGTAGTGCATGGTGCAATTAAAGCAACAAAGATTGATTTTGGTGTGACATATGGTATGCGTACAGTGGAAGAGCAAGAGAAGTTAGTAGCAGCTGGTCGTAGTCAGACCATGAAATCAAAGCACCTTACTGGGCATGCGGTTGATCTTATGGCTTATGTAGATGGTAAAGGCTGTTGGGAATTAAACGTGTATGATGATTTAGCTGATGCTATGGCTGAATCTGCACGAGCAGAAGGTGTTGCCGTTAAGTGGGGAGCAGCTTGGAGTGAGGGTGATATTAGAGATTATTCTGGTACTGCCGAAGATGCCATGATGGCTTATATTGATTTGAGAAGGAGTCAAGGACGGAGACCATTCATTGATGGGCCGCACTTTGAACTAATGTAATATGTATCAGAAGTTATTTTATGAGATTTTGAGAGAACTTGGTTATGATAGGGAAGAGGAGTTAATAGATCCTCCTCCCACATTGAAACATCCAATGGAGGTAGCGGAGGGTAATTACTCTGCTACCTTTTTACAATTTGTCTCCAGTTATCCTAACAAAGATAGTTACTGTTATACTGCTTTTGTAGATGATTTGCAGATAAACGGATTAAATAAGCAACAGCTGAAGTATAATTTATCTGAGTTATGTAAGGATATTAAGTTTGAAGAGCCGTCTCGTGTACATGAGTTAGGGTTTCAATTCAGGTCTGAGATACATCAGTCAGAGATTCCTAAGCGTGTCCGTTATAAGATGTTAATGCAGTTCTTTAGGAGGGGTAAGGCTGACGTGGCTAATTCCACTTGGGGTACTGAGCGTGGTGAAGATGGTGATACTATTATAGTGTATCCATATGGTGATAAGGACTATAAAACGTGGTTACGCAAGACTATTGCTCTTGGTACCAAACAACGGCAGAGTATGGCTAAGCAATGGGGATTTGGTTCTCTATCCGAAGAAGGCAATATGTATGCTACATTTAGGGAAGGAAAACTACACCCATGGAAAAGGTAATACAATTTCCGATCACATCTGAACTTGATAAGCAGTTTATTGAGTTAGAAAAGCAACAGCAACTCATTAAGGAGCAGTCTGCCCTTATAAACAAAAAGGATATAAACAAATGAGTGATATGTTTGACTTTGGTTTTACTGCAGTGAATGAACAAGAGTTAGATGTAGCCAAAACTGCCACTCAAGCCTTGTCAGCCACTACATCAACACAAAAGAGACTTGATGATCTATATAATGCTATAATGCCTCTTCTGAATAATCTCAAAGCTAATCCCGAAAAAGAATACATTCTATGGCCAGATAGACTGAGTAAGGTAGAATCATTTGAAACTTTGCTTCAGAACATATATAAGGATCCAAACAAATGAAAACACTTGCACTTACTATAGCACTCGCAGCATGTTCACCAGTAGCAGCACAAAATATACCAACATCACCTAAAAATCTTGATATAACAGCACCATGTAATACCATGGCATATGTCTTTGATCTAATGAATAAACATGACGAAGAACCATTCTTTACTGGTACAGGAACAGTACAAGGTTCCCAACACAATGGACACTTAAATCAACTGTACCCCGGTGGTCTACAAGTATGGGCTAATCTTGACAAACAAACATACTCTATTACTATTATGTTTCCCGATGGTATGATCTGTCTACTCACTTCTGGACAAAACTTTCAAACATATTCAGGAGAACATCCTAATGATCTATACAAGAAAGAAGTAGAGAAACAGAAGAACAAGAAAGATAAACAATAACCTAACACAAAATCGCATAAACCGCATAGGTACAGTAGGAACCTCAAGGGTTCTTTACCGGGCAGAAGATTCATATAAGAGATATATATGGGCTTCCGCCCTTTCTTCGTTTTTGAGCAAGGGTACACGGTTAATGACGTATTTAGTTCACGAGTAGAATAAAACAAAAAGTGCGTAGATCACGGGAGGACTAAGTAGCCTCTCTGAAATTAATTTAAATAAAATGCATTTAGTGCTTTACAATGCCGAGCTGATGTGATATGAATAGTACAACGAAACATGAGGTATCACAATGAAGATTATCAAGCAAGGCTCCTACACAGCAAAGATCAGCCACGACAATTATGTAATGATTATTGCCGATGATGGAAGCACGAACGGCCGAGTGTGCAACTATCCAGCAGCCCGTTACTATGCAAATCCTAAGACAGCTGAAAGAGGCGCTATAAAATTATTGAAATTAGTTGCATAAAGTTGCAATTAGTTCTTTACATACCTATGCAGATATGGTATAAAAGTATAACAGAAACAAAGAAAAGAAAGTCCTTAACATGAACATTCAAACAGCATTTGACAAAGCCTTCTTAAAAGCAGTAAAGAATGATGAGAATGTCGATAGCGGCATGGAAGATTATATGAACTGGGATTTCGTTGAAGCAGACATGTGGATGGATATGCAGAAGATGGGTTTTAAAGCCGAAGACATTTCAGCCCAGTTCATTGCATTTGAAGATACAATCGATGAGTGGCTGGAAGAAAAATAATTCATTTTAGGGGTTTACAAGTACACTGGATTGTGGTATAATAAACTAAGGTTTTTCGGAGGGGAGAGTAGTATGAATATGGTAGAGTCAGAAGTCCGTAAGCGGATGGGTAAAAAGAGATGTTCTATTATAGAGGATTATGATTACTATTCAGACTGCTTTGATCTTCTCATGGTAGAGGGCTGGATCGACTCCTACGGTTGTACAACAGTCATATTAGAATGGGATGGTGAAGAAACCAAATGGGATATGCTTAATGAATTAAAGAGGCGTATTGATGACTTTGAATATGATATGGAAGCATGGAAAAAAGAAGGAAACATACCTAGTGGAAGTTAAATTAAAATCACGGAGCAGAGAGATTGTACAGAAGATTTTGGACATCTCTCTGAAAGGCATTATGATTGTAGTATCACTTGCTATGGTCATTGCGTTAGCTAACCAAGTATATTTAATGTATATTGGTGATCCAGAAGCAAAAGCATTTGTTACTACAGTAGGCGTAGCAGGTGGCGCAGTATTCATTATAGGGTATTGCTTTATTAAACTTATTGATTGGATATATGAATTATGACTGAAGACCAAAAGGCTCTGCGATACCGAATGATTAAGAGTATCGCAGAAAGAAATAAAAAAATGAAAGAGGTTAAGAGGCGTTCAAAGAATGTAATAAAGAACATACCTAAACCTAAAAAGAAAAAAGATGAGTATGCTCAGTTTTATTCTAACGACAATGTAAATCATTGGACTGATGCGAGTAAGTATGCTAAGCAGTACTATGGAGAAACACTCCATGAAACAACCAAATGGGATAATGAGTGGGATTAAAGTATGCAGGTGATTCAACGAGGGGCGGCTAGTTCTAAAATAAAAAGAAAGAAAACTCCGGGGCTAGATAAGAAACGTGCTGAACACGAGCGTTATCTGAAGAGCCTTGGTGTTGGAAAGACTAAGCCAAATGCTCACTTGGAGATCCCCTGCTATACCGAAAAGGCTGCACCAGTTATCTCTACAGAAAGTATATGTGGTCACGGGGCTGCTAAGGAGAGAAAGATATATACTGGTAATGAGATTGCTGGTATCGTTGTTACTCACAAGAGTAATCTGATGCCTATACGTAAAGATAACAAGCAGGCTGCCATTGATGCAGCTAATATGAGGCGATAATGCTTAGAAAGATATTAGGATACTTTGCAATATTAGTTGCATTAATTTGGGTTTTTGAAGTATTAGGGGTTTACATCTCCTGAGGGATTAGTTATAACTAATTAACAGAAGCAAAGAGAGAGAACCAAATGATTAACTTTATCACAGCAAGCGACAGCCAAGTAGTTCTAATGAGCAACGACACAGTAGTTGTTAGATCAGCCGATGCAGAAGTATTAGCAGCAGCAATCACAGGCTACGGTATGAGCGAAGACACTTTCTGTTCTTCTTCCATGGACTTTGCAGATGAAGAAGGATTTGAGACTGCCGGTGCAGCTTATGCAATCCTTGATGATGCACAATATCTTGCACTTAACGCATAAGGGAAATACATTATGTTAGATTGTGAAAGCCAGACTTGGGAAAACACCATGACAGAACGTAAAGAGTTTGTTGCAGAGATGATTCGTGTACGGGGAGAACAGTATGCACTAGGTTATCTTGAGTCAATGTTTGTATATACTAATGAATATGGGACTGCTGTTCCATTAACTGATGATCAACGTAGCAACTTAAATCTTTGGAAGGATACAGTATAATGCGTGTCGAGGTATATTATAATCTTCATAAGAAAACTTTTTCTGTTCGTCATAAGGGCAAAGTAATAGAGCATACTGATCGTATCGTTCTACAAGATGTCACATTTGCTGTACAGCCCGCAGGTCGTGCTAAAGTTGTAAGAGAAGGCAAAAAGAATGTACACGCTTTTGTTCGTGGTACTATAGGTGAAAGACCAGTTGATTGGAACACGATATGTGACTGGGCCTTTGTAGAATATAACCCATATTACAATTCAAGCTTTGTGGACGATGAAACAAAGGAACCAGTACACTCTGCCAAAGTTGTAAAGTTGTTAAAGCCCGAATCTGCTGCTCCACAAATAACTGCATTTTATTGAAATTAGGTGTTTACATATGCCTCGGTATGGGTTATTCTAATTATAGAAACAGGAGATAGCAAATGTCTACAGAACTTAGAAATGTACCAGACTGTGTAGCACAGAATGAATTGAATCAGACTAGGTTCTGGGGTGGCAAAGACAGAATGACTTGCATACAGGTCACACAAGTGAAGCCAAAGAGTGAACGCACTACAAGCGGTTCAACAGACTTCTTCAACCACTTGTCATTGACACGTCACCAGGCACGTATGTTAGCAACAGAGTTGATGTTGTTTGCAGAAGAACGTGAAGTAGAAGAATATGATCCTAGCTAAAATTAGGTGTTTACATCTACCTTGATATAGGTTATTCTAAGTACAGAAACAGGAGATAGCAAATGACTAAGCAACAACTAATCAAAGAAGCACTGAGACTGAAAAAGATCATCCAAGATCCTAAAGAAGCACACTCTGATTTAGATTGGTATAAGCATTTGTTTGTAACTGTTGTTAACCGTATCGAAAATAAGGAGTACACAGTATGAAAAAGAATTATCGTAAAGCATTCGACTCACTACGCAAAATCGGTGCACCTGTACTAGAAGGTGGTGATAACGGCGAGGATACATTCCGTATTAGTGCAGAAGATAATAATCATACTACATGGGCTGACTATTATATAGAACATGATAATAACGGTATGTTCTTGTTCGGTGTAAACAATCAAATCACTCAAGTGCTAGATGAGAATGGTCTCTATGCAGAGTGGATCAACCCCGGCGTTCTAGCCGTATGTGAGGTGTAATATGCAGATAAAAGGTGCAACAACAATTCTAAATAAGCGTGCAGAGTTTTTTGGTAAAACACTGAGCGAATTAATTGATATGTACGATAATGGTTTTGACGACAATCATAATGTGCTTGTAGCATATGAAGTTTATAAAATGTCTCAAGGCTTTTACTGGAAAGGTACCGAGGGCGACACTTGGATACTGAGACAAGAGAGGAATATTAATGCGTAAAAAAATTCATAAAGATTTCCGTGTAGTGGAAGAAAGAACTGGTCTTGATACAATCTATCGTATTAAGATTGGTCCCAATGGCAACACTACCACTATAGCTCAGAATAGAGATTATGATACTGCAGTTACTATGTGTGAAAATCTAAATAAAGATCGATGGTTCTTGGACCGTGGAAAAACCAGAGCAGATGTACTTGCTCGTCATAGCAAAATGGAGAATGTGTAATGAACTTGTCAAATGGAACACGATCAGAAATGATTAATGAACTAAAGAAAAGCACTTGTCGTGTTATCTTTACAAAAGTCAATGGTGATGAACGTAATATGGTTTGCACTCTTGATGAGAGTATTATCCCTGCTCCAGTAGTAGCAGCTGAAAATCGTGGCACAATGATTAAAGAAATTCAGAGTCGCACGGTAAATGAAGATGTTATTCCTGTATGGGATATTACTGCAGAGGGATGGCGCTCTTTTAGAGTTGATTCTGTACTGTCTTTTGTATGTGAGGGTACTGTAGCATAAATGTACATTGACCCGAATGTAATACATCTAATGTTTGGTGTTGTCTGCTTTGGCTGTGGAGTCATGGCAGGCTACCATTTCTTTCGTCGAAATAATGATATAATTATCGGTGATACTATAGACTTTCTCATAGAAGGTAAGTATATTAAACATAGAATAAATGAAGATGGCGAAGTAGAAATCATCCCACTTAAAGGAGACAAGAAATGAGCAATGAATTAATTATTTTATTTGTAGCAATTCCTGTAGTTGTTGCTGTAGTGGCAATGTGTATTGACGTGGGGGATAGATAAGTGTTTGAACTGGCTATAATAATATTCGCAGTTTTTCTTCTTGTCTTATGTCTCACAGTACCAATCTTGGGACTTGCATGGATGTTCTTTGATATGTTTAAAAATCGTAATAAACTATGAGCGAACAAACAAACTATTGCACAACCAAAGGTTTAGGTTGGGCTTTCTTAATCCTTGTTATTGGTATGGTAGGTTTGCCTATACTTGGATCAGCGATTGCTTATCCAGACAACTGCAAACAGACTATTCTTATTCCTTGTTTAGGATTAGAGAAATGAGTATGT